>ENA-ORXB01000272-ORXB01000272.1-sediment-metagenome-genome-assembly--contig:-NODE-272-length-117635-cov-9.208774_pt1:40000-42500 | contig 117635 bp, 94 predicted proteins | sample MGYA00237863_ERZ511475 | MGnify/ENA primary metagenome ERZ511475 (study PRJEB26305, sample SAMN06343858) | sediment metagenome | isolation source: hot spring sediment | place: Canada...
CTGCGTGCCAATTCGGTCAAACGCTTGATCTCCATGCTCAGAGAGGCCAGAGAGAGCTTGTCTGCATCCCGCACTACCGGTACCACCAAGCCATCCTCCAGAGCGACTGCTACTCCCACATGGATCTTCGACAGAAATTCTATAGCATCATCTGCCCAACGCACCCGGATCTGAGGATATTGGGTCAGGGCCAGAGCCACCGCCCGGACCAGCAAGTCCGTATAGGTGACGCTACTATAGGCGATATCCGATGTGGCCTTCCACCGCTCCCTGGTTTGAACCAAATCGGTGACGTCGGCCTGGGCAGTCATGGTCAACTGGGCAGTGCTGTGGAGGCTCTCCATCATGCGTCGAGCGATGGCCCGGCGCATGGGGGTCAATGGCCGGCGCTCTCCCCCGGCTGCTTCCCCAGGCGGAGTTACAGCTTGCTGCCGCTCGAAGGCGGCCCGCACGTCCTCTTCCACGATGTGCCCGCCTGGTCCTGTACCCTGGATGGTGGTCAGGTCGATGCTATGCTCCCGGGTAATCCGCTTGGCGATCGGGGTAGCACGCCCTTCCGTGGCAGGAGCTGCGGAGGAGGGCGCCTGGGCCTGTTGTGCGGCCCGGCGCACATCCTCTTCGGTGATGCGCTGTCCGCTGGCCGGTATCACCTGGGCCAGATCGACGCCCATTTCCCGGGCCAGGCGACGTGCTGCCGGTGAAGCCGGATAGGTGAGCACTGCGTCAGACTGGGATTCCCTCTTAGCCGCGGGGGCTTCGGATGCTGTGGCAGTAGGCTTCGCGATCTCCTCTGTTTCGCCAGGTAGAAGAAGCAGGGCCAGAAGCTGTCCCTCTTTGATCACTGCGTCCCGGGGAGCCAGGATGCGGTGGAGGCGACCATCCACTGGCGCCTCCACCTCCGTGCTCACCTTGTCGAATTGAACCTCCAACAGGGGCTCGCCGGCGCGCACATTTGCGCCTTCCCGCTTGAACCAGGCCACCACGATCCCCTCTTCGGCGCTGCTACTCATGGGTGGTAGCGTGAGTTCGTAGGGCATCCTCTTCACTCCATCATCGACCGCACAGTGGCTGCAATTCGCTCGGCACTGGGCAGCACAAACTGTTCCAACGGCCGGCTGTAGGGGATAGGAACGTCGGGCACGGCCAGCCGACGGATGGGTGCGTCCAGGTAGTCCAGGGCCTCCTCCGCAACGATGGCAGCAATCTCCCCTGTCATGCCGAAACTGTGGTAGTCCTCATCCACCACCAGGAGGCGATGGGTTTTCTTGACCGAATTGATCACGGCTTCCTTGTCCAGAGGAACCAGGGTCCGCAGGTCAATCACCTCGGCTTCGATGCCTTCCCTGGCCAGCTCCTCGGCCGCGTCCAGGGACCGGTGGACCATCATAGCCAGGCTGACGATGGTTACGTCGTTACCGGTGCGCTTGATATCGGCCTGGCCGAAAGGGATAGTGTAGGGCTCTTCGGGCACAGGTGTCACCGAACAGGGGTGATATTTCATCCAGCCCAATCCCATCAGTCCCTTGTGGAAAAAATACATTACCGGGTTGTCATCCCGGATAGCCGAGATCATCAGCCCTTTGGCATCGTAGGCCGTGGAGGGAACCACCACCTTGAGACCAGGCACGTGGGCGAAGATGCTATAGAGACATTGGGAATGCTGGGCCGCATCGTTATAACCGCCACCGATGGCGGTTGTCAGCACTACTGGATAACGGGCATGCCCACCAGACATGTAGGTGTTCTTGGCCAGGTGATTGTAGATCTGATCCATACAGACGCCGAAGAAGTCCACGAACATCAGCTCCACGATAGGACGCATGCCTTCAGCCGCCGCGCCCGTAGCTGCGCCGATGAAAGCTGTCTCTGAGATGGGGGTGTCCATAACGCGCGCACCACCATACTTTTCGTACAGCCCCTGGGTAGCACCAAAGATGCCACCATAGATGCCCACATCTTCGCCCATGACGAAGACTCTCTCGTCGCGTTCCATTTCCTGATCGATCGCTTCGGCAATGGCCTTAGCCATGGTGAGTTCTCGTTCATTTGCCATAGGTGTTTCTCCTGTGGGATAAGCTATCTTGGTTCAAAGCTACAACAGTCTGCAGCTTCCTTTGTTTTTTGGCTCTCCTGGTATCCGAGCACGTGTCGAAAATCGTTATACAAACACATCTTCCAACGCGCTTTCGGGCGCGGGGTAAGAGCTCTGCCGGGCGTAGGTAAAGGCAGCATCTACATCCGCCTCTGCCGCATCTCGGAGGGCATCAAGCTCCTGCTGAGTAGTTATACCCTGCTCTAGCAACTGTTTGCCAAAGCGCAGGATTGGATCGTTGGCCTTGAGTTTGGCCACTTCGTCCTTGGGCCGGTAGACCTCAGGATCTCCCTGGAAGTGGCCATAGATGCGGTCTGTCTTCACCTCGATGAGACTAGGTCCCTCGCCTCTTCGGGCACGCTGCACAGCCTCTCCCACAACCTCGTAGACCGCCAACACATCGTTCTC
>ENA-ORXB01000277-ORXB01000277.1-sediment-metagenome-genome-assembly--contig:-NODE-277-length-115935-cov-13.323724_pt1 | contig 115935 bp, 108 predicted proteins | sample MGYA00237863_ERZ511475 | MGnify/ENA primary metagenome ERZ511475 (study PRJEB26305, sample SAMN06343858) | sediment metagenome | isolation source: hot spring sediment | place: Canada: British...
GGGAGAACATGTGACTTGGGGCGATGTCCGTTGAGCCATCCAGGCCGAACATCAACGCAACCTCCTGCTTTGGCTAGGAGAGCAGTTCCGCTCGGGTATCACCGCTGGGCAGCTCTGTACCCGCTTGGCAGCATAGTCAAGAAAGTGCAAAGATAGTACACACCCAGCCCTCGGCTGGTGTGGGCTCCGCTCAACCGCGCACAATCGTTTCAAATAGCGCCTGTGTGCGGGGTGATGGCTCTATCCTCAGCGCCTCGCGCAGACGTTTGGAGCATTGCTCAAAGATGCGCGCAGCCAGGGCGCGGTTGCCTTGCTTCCAGTGGCATTCCATCAGCAGGACATAGGCCTCTTCCCATAGTGGGTCTTTGGCCAGAATGGCATTCGCCCAGCGCGCCCCCCGTTCGTAATCGCCGCGGTGCACCCACAGTCGGGCCAGGCGCTCAGCCGCCGAGAGATATTCAACAAGCGCGTGTTCGCGTTCCTCACCGGCCCATTCGGCGTAGAGATTTTCTTCCAGAAAGTCACCATGATACAAAGCCAATGCGGATTCATAGTGACGCAGGGCCGCATCGGGATCGCTCCCCTCCAATGTTTTGGCCTTGCGAAGGAGACGGGCGAACTCGTCTACGTCCACGCCCACGCCAGCGCTGAGGTCAAGCTGCAGATACTCCCCCTCCCGGCGGATGAACTCCCCCACTCCCACAAGGTCGCCCTGGTTGTATTGGACAGGGGTGTGGGGACCGGGCGCTGGGTGGCTCGCCAGGGCCTTGCGTAAGGCGCTCAAGGCCACGCGTAGACTGATAGCAGCCGTATGTGGCGGGCTGTCTGGCCAGAGCGCCTCCAGGATTTGTTCGCGATGGACAAGCCGCCCACGCTGGCAAACCAGAAATTGCAACACATGCAGGGCTTTCTCACGCCCCCAAGCGGTGCGCGGGATTTCGCGCCCCTCCACCCAGACACGGAACGGGCCAAGCGTTTGAATGTACAGCGGCCAGGCGAGGGGGGCAGCTACCGGCAGGAGCCCCCTCTCTGTCCGGGTAGACACATCGAGCTCCCCGAGCCATCGCGCCGTATACGGCCAGAGAGCATCCGGCCGTGCTTTTTTCAGCAGGGAGAACATCTCTCGGCGCGTTATAGAGTCCTTGGGGCCAAGGAGCGGGAAGTGGACAAACAGGAAATCGTAGCCGTGCGTATGGGCAGCGGTCAGGGCGCGAAGCAAGGCTGCCGAGGCTTGAGCGGGATGATGGCTCCGGCTGAAATACAGGGCCAGCCACAAGTCGGAGGCACAAGGGCCAAAGCGGTCGCCGCAGGCCTGTCCCAAGCTGGCCGCCCGAGTGAGCCATGCGATGGCGCCCGGATGCTCACACAGGGTGGCGGCTGCGCCCAAGGCCAGCAGAAGGACGCCGGTCATATACTGGTCCCCGGCCCGTTCAAGGATAGCCAGGGCTTCGCTGGCATGGGCCTCAGCCTCGGCGATCTTCCCCTCTAATCCGGCAATGAGGGTCAGGCCAAGAAGCGCTTCAACCTTAAACCGCGGCACCCCAATGCGCTCGGCGATCAGGCGTGAATCACTGTAGTAGGTGCGGGCGCGCGCCGGGTCAAAGTCGGCTCCGCTCAGCCAGGCATGGCCGAGGCGCGCCAGGGAGACACACTCCACAATAGGCGATCCGAGTATACGCCCGAGCTCGAGTGACTGCTCGGCGTAGCGTCGCGCGCTTTCAGCCTGGCCGGTCATAGCGTCAATCCAAGCCAGGAGCACGGTAGCCTCGCGATGTGAGCGCGGGGCGCGCCATTGGCCCGCGCCCCAGGGATCGGTTCGCAGGTTGGTTTCCACAATCTGGCGGGCCAGAGTGAAGCGGCCATCGCGCACGTACACACGGGGGTCCATGGTGGGGATATCATCTCGCCCGGCCAGGCGATACACAGCGCGGTGCAACCGTTCGGCTTGCCGCAGTTGCCCGGCGTTGATTTTATTTTCCGCCAGGAGGATAAGGAGCTGGATGCGTTCATCTTTGGCCGTGCGTCTGACTTTATTCAGCGCGCGGCGTAGAAGCGGCTCGGCCTGGGCCGGTTGCACAGTATCAAGATAAATGAGCGCCTGGCCACGTAGGGCGCGGGCTTCCCCAATGGGGTCAGCGCGGGCCTCAAAGCAGCGTTGGGCACGGGTGTAGGCAGCCAACGATGCGTGGTAGCGGCTAGCGAAGCGATAGGCATCGCCGCGGGCCATCAGCAACTCAGGGTGGGCCTCAAGCAGGCTTTCTGGCAGTTGGTCCAACCAGCCCACCAAGGTATGATGCCGCCCACTGTGAGCCAGGGGTTGGGCAATGGTGGTCAACAGGTCAGCGGCGGCCGTGTAATCGCCAGCAGCCAGCAGGTGATGGATAGCTTCTTCGTCATTGCCCTGCTCCCGATAGTACATAGCAGCCCGATTGTGCACGGCCTGATAGCGTTCAGGCGACAAGCGGACATGATGCAGCAGGAAGTCACGGAAGAGGCGATGGTAGCGGTATGTGCCCTCGCGGGTGACAAAGAGCGAGTGCTCTTCAAGATAGCGCAGAACACTTTCCGAGTCTGCCCGGTTGAGTATGAGGTTGCAGGCGGCGGGTTCAAGGTGACGCAGGAGTGCGGTCTCAGCCAGAAAGGTCTGGATAGGCAACGGCTGACGCTGAAACACCTCTTCGGCCAGATAATTGAACAGCAATTCCGAAGGGCCGGGCATGCGACGTAGCCGATCAGCGAGTGTGCGTGTCACCCCCATCCCGGTCGCTGCGCCTGGTGCGGCGGCGATGTCCTCAACCAACATGTGCACGGCGATAGGCCAGCCTTCGGTTTCGGCCACCAGGGCATGGGCGGATTCAGGCGCAAGTTGCTCGCCCGTACGTTGCTTGAAGAGCGCAGCCACTTCGTCAGGCGTAAAGGCCAGTTCGGCGCGACCGACTTCAAGCAGTTCGCCGGAAGCGCGCCAGCGGATGCGGCCGGGCAGGTTGGGCATGGAGCGCGCTGTGAGCACGAAGTGCAAGGAGGGCGGCGCATGGTCAATAAAGCGCTCAACGATGGGGTTGATCTCCGCACGCGTGACCACACAGTAATCATCCAGGACAAGGACGGTAGGTGCAGAGAGCGCATCCAGGAGATCATTGGCCAGGGCATCCACGACCGGAGCCCACAGGCGGGTGGCCCCCCCCTCGCGGGCGAGCAGCGCCAAGGCCCGTTCGCCTACATGTGGATGGGCTAGGCGGAAAACGTGGATCAGATGCAGGAGGAAAATAAGTGGATCGGCGTCGCTGTCACTCAGACTGTACCAGAAATAGGGTAAACCGGAGTGTGACAGGTATGAGGCTATGGCTGTCGTCTTGCCATAGCCCGCCTCAGCCCTGAGAAGAACGAGCCTATACTGGGTGAGGCCAGACAGCAGTGCATCCAGGCGTCGGCGATAAAGGAATTGGGGCGGCAGGCGAGGCGGGATGAAACGCGTGCGGACAACCAGGTCATCGCCAAAGGCGTGGACCCCCTGAATGGCTTCCCCAGCATGACGGGCGGTGCGTAGGGCCATAGGAATTTCCCCAGCGCGTATGACCAATAACCAAGTATACCCCTGGATCGGTTAGGACGACAAGTCAAGATACTAATTTAAGACCACTCCTAAATGGCTGGAAAGGCGGTGGGGGATAGAATAAGCTCGTCTGGCTGATAAGGAGGGAACGACATGGAATGGCAGACGAACTGGAACCATCCTTCGCGGCCTATTTAGCGACCTTCAGTGACCTGGTTGGAGACAAGCGTAGGGGAAAGCACCCAGCGCGCGCAGATCGATGCAGCCCCTCTCCCCAAGCGGCTGCGCTAAGCGGGGGGCAGCCAACTGGCGCAGGCAGAGAACGATGAGGTGTGGCTGATCCTGGATGACAGCGGTCGGGGATACCCCGACAGACGCAGGCTGTTCTTCAGAGTTCCATCGCCGGGCACGGCGCGTTGCCCCCGCGCATCGCCGCCCTCCTTGGCCTGTCTGACCCCTCCCATTATGTATGGGATGTCAGTGTCTGCCCCTTGCCAGCCTCCCCGCTGGATGCTATAATACCCCTCAAAGCGCCCCTGTAGCTCAGGCGGATAGAGCAGCGGTTTCCTAAACCGCGTGTCGCAGGTTCGAGTCCTGCCAGGGGTACTATCCTATGAAACGTAAAGCGTAAAATGTGACTATAGTCCTTTTACGCTTTACGTTTCATCTGTATAGCAGTTTGTATACTGGCATAGCCTCACCTATGACTGTGCACATCAGACTGTTCATCCCCGGCCCCACCGAGGTCCGGCCCGAAGTGCTCCAGGCCATGGCCCAACCCATGATCGGCCATCGCGGCCGCGCCTTTGAAGACCTGTTCGCCCGCCTCCAGCCCCGGCTGCGCACCCTCTTCGCCACCGCCTCGCGCGTCTATATCTCCACCTCCTCCGGCACCGGGCTGTGGGAGGCCGCCTCGCGCAACTGCGTGCGCGACGGCCAGCCCATCCTCCATCTGGTCAACGGCGCCTTCAGCGAACGCTGGGCCCAGGTGAGCGCGGCCAACGGCAAGCGCGTCGTCCGTTACGATGTCCCTTGGGGCCAGGCCATCCGGCCAGAGCAGGTCGCCCAGGCGCTTAAAGCCGATCATTACGACGCTGTCGCCCTGGTCCATAACGAGACCAGCACCGGCGTGATCAACCCGCTGGCGGAGATCGCCGCCGTTGTGCGCGAGCACGCCGACACGCTCCTGCTCGTGGACGCGGTCAGCTCGCTCGGCGGTGCGCCGGTGGATGCGGACGGCTGGGGGCTGGATGTGTGCCTGACCTCGTCGCAGAAGTGCCTGGCGCTGCCGCCGGGGCTGAGCTTCGCCGCCGTGAGCGACCGGGCGCTGGCGCGGGCGCAGGAGGTACCCCACCGGGGCTATTACTTTGACTTCCTGGAACTGGAGCGGATGCTGGCCCGCAACCACACGCCCGCCACGCCCGCACTCCCCCTCCTCTACGCGCTGGATGTCCAGCTTGACCGCATCCTGTCCGAAGGGCTGCCGGCCCGCTTCGCCCGCCACGCGCACATGGCCGCCCGCGTCCAGGCCTGGGCCGCCGAGCGCTTCGCCCTGTTTGCCGAAGAGGGCTACCGCTCGCCCACCCTGACGACGATCGCCAACACGCGCCAGATAGATGTGGAAGCCCTGAACGCCTTCCTGCGCGAACGCGGCATGCAAATCTCCAACGGCTACGGCAGGTTGAAAGGCGCGACCTTCCGCATCGCCCATATGGGTGACCTGACCCTGGATGAGATTGAAGAACTGCTTGCCGCAATCCACGCCTTCCTAGACCGATGACCACCTATCGTATCCTCGTCTCCGACCCCATGTCCCCAGAAGGACTGGCCCGCCTGCAGGCCGCGCCCGATGTTGAGGTCACCGCGCCCGGCAAAATGCTCCGCGAGGCGCTGCTCCAGACCATCGGCGAGTACGATGCGCTGATCGTGCGCAGCGAGACGAAGGTGGACCGCGAGCTATTGGAGCGGGCGGCGCGGCTCAAGGTCGTGGGCCGCGCCGGCGTGGGAGTGGACAATATTGACGTGGAGGCGGCCACGGCGCGCGGCGTAATCGTCATGAACACGCCCGGCGCCAACGCCATCGCCGCGTGCGAGCATACCTTCGCGCTCATGCTGGCGCTCTGCCGCCATATCCCCCAGGCCGATGCCTCCGTCCGGCGCGGGGAGTGGACGCGCCGCCGCTTCGTCGGCGTCCAGCTCTACCGTAAGACGCTCGGCATTATCGGGCTGGGGCGTATCGGCCAGCAGGTCGCCCGGCGCGCGCTGGCCTTCGGCATGGAAGTCCTGGCTTACGACCCCTATATCAGCGCTGACATCGCCCGCGAACTCGGCGTGGCCCTGGTCAGCCTGGATGAACTCCTGGCCCGCTCTGACTTTATCACGCTGCACGCCCTGCTCACGCCGGAGACGCGCGGCCTGATCGGGCGCGAGGCCCTGGCCCACGTCAAGCCCGGCGCACGGCTGATCAACTGCGCTCGCGGGGAACTTGTGGATGAGGCCGCGTTGGTGGAAGCGCTCACCAGTGGGCGGCTGGCGGGCGCCGCGTTGGATGTCTACAGTACCGAACCGCCCCTTGGCAGCCCGCTCCTCACCCTTGATAACGTCGTCCTCACCCCCCACCTGGGCGCCAGCACCGAAGAGGCCCAGCGCGACGTCTCACTCCAGATCGTGGACCAGGTGTTGGAGGCCCTGCGCGGCACAGGCTTCCGCAATGCGGTCAACTTCCCCTTCGTGGACGGCCTGGTGTGGCGCGAACTGCGCCCATACCTTGACCTGGCCGAGCGCATCGGCGCGTTGCAGACGCAACTGGCGCCGGGGCGGATGAAGAAGGTAGAAATTGAGTTGCGCGGGCCGGACGTAGCCGGCCACGCCAGGATGCTCAACGTCGCCGTGCTCAAGGGGCTGCTCACGCCAATGGTCGGCGAACAGGTGAACTACGTCAACGCGCCGGTCCTGGCCGCCGAACGCGGTATCACCGTCGCCCAAAGTGAACCTTCCGCCGTGCTGGATGGGTTAGATTATGTAAATCTGATCTCCTGTCGTGCGCTCACCGACCAGGGCGAACGCCTGATCGCCGGGACGCTGTTCAGCCGCGAGCAGCCGCGCATCGTGCAAATGGACGGCTTCCGCCTGGACGCCTCACCGACCGGCATTGTCCTGGTCATGCTCAGCCGCGACGTGCCCGGCGTCATCGGCCGGGTGGGCACCCTCCTGGGCGAGCACGGCATCAACATCGCCGAGTGGCGCCTGGGCCGCGACCGGCCCGGCGGCACGGCGCTTTCCTTCATCAACCTGGACAACCCTATCCCGCCGGAGGTCATGGCCCGGCTGGTGGAACTGAAGGACATCATCAGCGCCAGGGTGGTGCGGCTGTAAACGTCACAATCGCGTTTGACGTTTCACGTTTCACGCCATTTGGTTGTATAGTTACCCCGAATCCTGGCACGCAAGGAGGCTCCTGTGGAAACCGAATGGACACCCGCCCTGCGGGATATGATGCAGGCCGTCGCCGACGAGATTGGCGCGCAACTGGAAGACGATGGCGAAGGCTACTTCTCTATTGAGTACCCCTTTGAAGATGGCCGCACCCAGCTTGTCACTGCCTATGCGGATGAGGACGAGGAGGGCAACCCCTGGGTGATGATCTACAGCACCATTGGCCCGGCGCAAGGCATGAACCTGATGAGCCTGCTGGAGCGCAACTTCAGCATCGGCTATACCCATATCGCCGTGGACGAGGGCGATGCCCTCGTCTGCGCCTCCATGCCGCTGGAAGAACTGAGCGCCGAGGACCTAGGCTACGTGATCGATCAGGTCGCCGGTTGGGCCGACGCCCTGGAATCCGAATTCGTGGGAGGGGATACGAACTGAGACAGGCGACAGGCGACAGACCACAGACGACGGACGACGGCGCGCTGACCTCCGTCCTTCGTCCTCCATCGTCCGTCCTCAGGCACGTGCGCGCCCTGGCCGGGGACATCGGCCCGCGCGGCTCCACCACGCCTGGTGAGGCCCAGGCAGCGGATTACGCCCGCCGCGCCCTGGAAAGCGCCGGCCTGCAGGCCTGGGTGGAGCCATTCATCAGCGCGCGCTCGGCCTGGTGGCCATCGGCGCTGGCTGCGGCGCTGAGCCTGCTCGCCGAAGGCATCTTCTGGTTCGGCGGCGCGGTCGGCGCCTGGCTCGCTGCCGGGCTGCAGGCCCTGGCCTTCGTCTCTGGCCTGCTGGAACTCAACTTCGTGCCCAACCCGTTGCGCTGGGTCCTGCCCAAGGGGCCGAGCCAGAACGTCGTCGCCATCATCCCGCCGTCCGGGCCGGTTGAGCGCCAGGTCGTCCTTGTCGGCCACCTGGACTCGCACCGGACGCCCTTCATCTTCGGCTCAACGGCCCGGCTGCGGGCCTTCCGCCTGCTCACCATCCTCGGCGTGCTCAGCTTCATCGCCAACCTGGGCCTCTACGTCGTTGTGGCCGTCACCGGCGACCGGACGTGGGCACCCTGGACGCTCGGCCCGGCGTTCATCCTGCTCCTGGTCGTCCTGATGACGCTCCAGGCCGATTTCACGCCCTACACGCCCGGCGCCAACGACAACGCCTCGGGCGCCGCGCTGGTCCTGGCATTGGCCGAACGGCTGGCACGCCAGCCGCTGGCGCGGACGTTGGCTTGGGTGGTGTGTTCCGGCTGCGAGGAGGTCGGCTGCTACGGGGCGGCGGCCTTCGTCGCCCGCCATCGGCAGGAACTGGGGGATGCATACTTCCTGGTCATAGACAGCGTGGGCGGTGGCGACCTGTGCTACATCACCCGCGAAGCCATGTCCCTGCCCTATAACAGCGATCCCGGCCTGATCGCCCTGGCGGGTGAGATCGCCCGGCGGCGGCCCGACCTGGGCGCACGACCCCGCGTCTTCACCACCGCCTATACGGAGGGGGCCATCGGCGTCAAAGCCGGGCTGCGCACCCTCACGCTCCTCGGCCTGACCCCCGATGGCTTTGTCCCCAACTGGCACCGGCTCACAGACACGCCCGACCGCGTGGACCCCGCCATGCTGGCGCGGACGGAAGCGTTTGTATGGGAGCTACTTCAGGCGATTGATCGGGGCGAGTAGGGGCACGGTGGCGCCGTGCCCCTACAGTTGCACAGAGGGCCATCACGAGCAGGCCACATGGCCCCGCACCGTGCACGGTGCGGCTAAGATGCCGCCCGACACGCCACTGTAAGCGGTGGCGTCCCCCAATCCCTCACAAGGGACGCCCTTCGCCCCGTGTTGTACCAGAGCAGGCCCCCGAGATTAAGAACCCTTTAAGGAGGATTTTACAATACTCGCACGTTCTATTAAAGCGCTGTTAACATCCCTCCGCCACAATCTCCCCTGGAAGCAATGCGCTTCCTCGTATCCTCTGGCTGAAGAAAGGAGTGTACCCATGTCCCATTTCAGGAGCAGGCTGATACGTGTGTTAGAGGTGGCCCTGATGACCACCCTCATCGGGCTCGGCGCAGTCTATGCCAACGACATCGTCGGCCCCAGCACCACACAGACGCCCTATTATCTCCCGGCTGTGCCCCGTCTCCAGGTCAAGTCCATCCTGACGGTGGGCGATGCGGTGAACGGTTACCGCCTGGTCGGCATCCCCGACGGATTGGGCGCCTTTGACAATGGGGACGGCACATTCACCCTGCTGATGAACCATGAGTTGAGCAGCAGCCAGGGTATTACGCGGACGCATGGCGCCAAAGGTGCGTTCATCTCCAAATGGATCATCCGCAAGAGCAATTTGGAGGTGCTGCATGGCGAGGACTTGATCCGGGAGGTGGCGTTGTGGAATCGGAATACGGGCCAATATGATCCGCCAACGCAAGGCGTCACCATGGGGCGGTTCTGCTCGGCAGACCTGCCGCCGCTCTCAGCCTTTTACCATGCCCGCACGGGCCGGGGCTACAATGGCCGAATCTTCATGAACGGCGAGGAGGTTAGCCCAGAGGGGCGAGCGTTCGCCCATCTGCTCAACGGTACAAGCTATGAACTCCCCTGGCTGGGCAAGTTCAGTTGGGAGAACAGCGTGGCCCACCCGCACACCGGCGTGAAGACGGTCGTCATCGGGTTAGATGATAGCACTGGCGGGCAAGTGTATATCTACGTCGGTGAGAAGACCACCTCCAACCATCCGATTGAAGCAGCGGGGCTGACCAACGGTGTGCTTTTGGGCGTACAAGTCTTTGGCGTGCCGGTGGAAACGGACGCGACCGTACTGAATGGCCCCACACCGTTCAGCACCTATAACTTCGGCGATGTATCCTACCTGAGCGGGGCTGAACTGGAGAGCCTGAGCACCGCCCACGCGGTGACCGCATTCCAGCGCCCCGAAGATGGCGCTTGGGATCCGCGCTTCAGCTACCGGAACGACTTCTACTTCGTGACCACCGCGGGCTTCAACAACCGCAGCCGTCTGTGGCGGTTGCGGTTCTACGATGCGGCTCAGCCGGAGTTAGGCGGCACGATTGAGATGCTGCTGGATGGCACGGAGGGGCAGAAGATGATGGACAACATCACTGTCACCCGTACCGGCTGGGTCTATATCCAGGAGGACCCCGGCAATCAGGCATATCTTGCCAAGATCTGGCGGTATAACATCGCCACCGATGCGCTGAGCCCGGTGGCGCAGGCGGACCCCAGCCGCTTTACGCCGGGTGGGCCGAACTTCCTCACCCAGGACGAGGAGTCCTCCGGGATCATTGATATGTCGTCCATCCTGGGGCGGGGATGGTTCCTGTTTGACGTGCAGGCGCACTACGCTATCGGCGATCCGGAGTTAGTTGAGGGCGGTCAACTGCTTGCCCTGTACCAGCCGCCGCGTCCAGGGGAGGTGGAGGAGCAAGCGGCTGTTGAAGGTCGGTAGATCAGCACCCACGCCGATCCGCCCACACTAAGCACAACCCCCGAAGGCCAATAGCCTTCGGGGGGTTGTGTTTAAGCCCGTTTCACCTCTGACGACGGACGACCGTCACCACACCGGCAACTCGCCCCGCGCCAGCCGCGCCGTGAACTCGTGGATGTGGGCCAGTTCGTGCTCAATCACGTAGGTGACCTGCGGCTCCACATCGGCCAGGGCCACGCCCTTCTGCAAGATCAACTGGGCCGAGGCGATCAGCGGCTGGTCAATCGGCTTGCCGATCTGGCTGCATAGCCACACATACACCTCGCGCAGGCCAGGCACACTGGCGTAGATTTCCGCCGCGATGCGGTGGGTCAGCAGCGTATATATCTTGCCCACGTGGCTCACCGGGTTCTTGCCCGCCGCCGCCTCCGTGCCCATAGGGCGGTTGAGCGAGATCACGCCGTTCACTTTATTGCCGCGCCCTACCTGGCCACAGTCGCCGCCCTCCGCCGACGTGCCCAGGACGGTCAGATACATGCCGCCCTCGCCCCGTGCCGGGTCGTCCAGCGTGTTGATCGTCACCGTGATGCGGTCCAGCGTGCGCTGCTCGCGGGCCAGGTATTCTTCCAAGGCCACCTGGATCTCTTCCTTGCGGGCGAAGTAGCGCTCGGCGCTGGTCACGTAGCGGTCCACGAAGGCCAGCGCGATGGTCAATACTAACTCGCGGTCGCGGCGGTAGCCCATCACCTTCACGTCCTCGCCGGCTTCGGGGAAGAGTTGCTTAAACTCCGACGAATTCAGATAGCGTTCGGTGGCGAAGACGATGCGCTCAGTTTCGGTGAGGGGGGCGTAGCCCACCGCGGCGGAGGTGTCGTTGGCGCCGATGACCTCGCGCTCAAACAGGTCGGTCAACTCCGGCGACCCCTCCTTCAACTCGTTCTGGAAGACGATATGCTGCTCTGGGTCCACGAAGCGCAGGTTCTGGCGCAGCCATTCCTTGGCGCTCTCAACGGCAATCGCGCCGACGTCAATGCGCTTGCCTTTGTACTCGGCGGTGGCGCGGTCGCCGAACACCAGGCGCATCGGCTCCAGCACTGTGCCTCCCCCCAGGCGCGGCGTGGTGCGCCCGGCGACCAGCAACCCCTTGTCAATGTTGTGGTGGAGGACGCGGCCAAACGTGTTCAGGTACTCGCGGCAGAGCGCCACTGAGACCTCCTCCATGATCGCGTCGCAAATGGAATCGGGATGGCCTGTCCCCTTACGTTCCACCAACTCCACCCGCTGTTGCTCCACCGGGGTCTGCTTCAACTCCTCAATGGTGATGTTCGGCATGGAGACCTCCTTGAACCTGAGTCTTTGCCCATACGCCTGCGATGGGCCGGGCGCACTGCGGGCAACGCCCATCGCGCACTGCGTTCAGCAAGACGTCAAAGCCCAATCGGCGGATCAGCAGTGCGCCGCAGGCGGGGCAGGTGGTATTGTCATAGGGATGGCCGGGCACGTTACCCACATAGACGAATTCCAATCCCGCATCCTTGCCGATACGCCAGGCCCGCTCTAGCGTGCGAACGGGCGTCGGCGGCGCATGGAACCGGTAAGCGGGGTAGTAGCCGCTCACGTGCCAGGGCACATCGGGGCCCAGTTCGGCCACAATCCGGCTGGCGATCTCGCGCAGAACAGCCTCTGCGTCGTTCACCGTGGGGATGACCAGCGTGGTGATCTCAATGTGCACGCCCTGGGCGCGGGCCAGGCGGCAAATCGCCCACACCCTGTCCACGTCAACGCCCTTGCAGAAGCGCCTCACCGCCTGCGCGTCGCCCTTCACGTCCACGTTCATCGCGTCCAGGCCGGCCTCAATGAGCAAGGACAGGGCCTCCGGCGTCATATAGCCGTTGGTCACGTAAGTATTATACAGGCCACGTTCTCGCGCCAGGCGGAACACATCCAGCGACCATTCCAATGAGAGCGTGGGTTCATTGAACGAAATGGACGTTCCCTGGCAGCCGGCCTCCTCGGTCAAGACGACGAACCGCTCAGGGGAGATGTATCTCCCTGTGCGCGGTGGCGGCGCTTTGCTGATGTCCCAGTTCTGGCACCAGGGACAGCCGAAGTTGCACGACCAGCTTCCGGCGGTCAGCGCAAACGTGCCGGGATAGAAGTGATAAAAGGGTTTTTTCTCAATGGGGTTCGCAGCCAGCGACGACACCGCGCCGTAGATCAACGTCATTAGTTTTCCGGCGCGGTTCTCTCGCGTGCGGCACCAGCCCTGGCCGCCCTCCACGATCAGGCAGCGCCGCTCACAGACGTGGCAGCGGACCTTACCGTTCAGGCGCTCCTGCAGAAGTGACTCGCGGACAAAGGGGCTTTCCATGGCAGCGCCTATCGTCGCAGTTCCCGCTCGTGCCTGGGGCAGAACGTCCGTCCCTTGTAATCCGTATCGGCCAGTGAATTGGAGAAGGCCATCACGCAGCGCCGGTCGGAGCAATGGCCCAGGCCATAGGTATGCCCCAGTTCATGCACGGCCTCTTTCACCGCTCGCGCCAGGAAGAGCGCTTCATCATCGGGCTTGCCGTAGAAGCGCTGGCGCAGGCGCGGCAAGGCGATCACGGCCCGCCGTCCGGCGCTATCGGCCAGACCGAAGACGAAATTCAGTTCCGGCACGTATAGGTCCAGGTCCACCACACCGAGAACGCGCTCGGCCTGGCCGGGACGCAACTGCGCCAGGATGGCCCCGGCAGAATATTGCCGGCGCCGGGGGTTGAAGGCCTCATCTGGCACGGGCAGCGCCGCCCCCAAGCGACAGGGCTGGCCGAAGGTCTCGCTCAGGGTCGCGCATAGATGCGCCAGGACGCCCGCCTCAACCTCTCCGACGGGCAGGACCAGGATCTCGGTGGTCATGGCACGAATATATTAATCACGACTTCCCTTCCCCGATCCGGTAGACTCCCTGAATAGAGTGGGAGCATTTGAGGTATCCATATCGCGTTGCTCATCGTAAGCTTGCAGGAAGGTCAGGGCCTGCCCCAAATTGGGAAACGTGTAACTGTACGTCTTTCTTCGGCCAGCGGCCTCAGAATACGATGGAGTTCTTGCTCCAGCAGTGCGCCAATGGCTTCTCCTAACGCACTTCCAGGATTAGCAACGTCCCCTCTCGGTATATCCTGCTCCCCCATATTCCCCTATCGTATAGTAAGGCGGAATTACTTCCGTAGCCAAAGTATACCTTCTTTGAGCATAACCTTATGGCGCTGGGGATTGCGTCCCCATTTTCCACCGCGTTCACGCAAGTTCTGTACACGATAGTCGCGAAAGCCGACAGCCAGTGCTAACCTGCCCAGATACTCCTCAGTCGGAATATACACCCCATATGGCGCAGAATCGCCTAAGACCATCACAAACGTTGCCTGGGCTTCAGCACGCGATAAACTTGTTGAATGATCAAGAGCATATCATTGAAGTAACCTGCGACCATAAGATCGTAACTCTTCTTCCCCCCTTTATATAAACGTCTCTCCTTCAACTGGCTCACTTTATCAGCCAGTTCGTGGTAAAGCGTCGGCTCAAGCACACGGATAGCTGGGCTAACCGGGTTCTCCTCAAAGGAACTGCGTCGTATCTGGGTTGTCGCAGCGATGATGAGCTTGTCACGCACCTTTTCAGTAATATCTCGCCACGACCTTGCCCAGCCCCAGAAATACATCTCCAGGCGTGTGCGATCAGCATAGTCGTAGTTATTCAAATAAGGGGGTGAGGTCACCGCCAGGTCTATGCTCTCAGGTTCAAGGGGATACGGCTGGCGAGCGTCCATCAAGAGCAACCGAGTTTCAACATCGGCAGCCCGGCGCTTCGCCAGGACGGTGACCAGGTCCCGATACATCCCCTGCACCGCCTGAGCGAAGACCTCTAAGGCAGGCCGCTCATTCTTTTCATGGTACTTACTGGGCGCAATATAGGGCCAACCGGTTCCCGCTTTGGAGGCGGTACGCAGGGTATCTGTGAGGGCCAGCCGGAAGAAGTCGGCGATTTCAGGTGTGGGACTCCACGCCTCAATAGAGTCACGGATGTACTTTAGCGCCCACAGATTCTTGTCCGAGTAGCATTTACGGACGAGCGGTGGAAATTCACTTAGGCTCTCTTCTCCGGGGAAATCGGGCATATGATGGTATTTCAACGGATTATCTAGAATCAAGGAAATGGAGGTGCGTAAGCAGCCTCTGAATGCTCCGATGAAGCTGCCCTATATCGTATTCCCAGAAGCACTTGACCTTCGCTACCCAATGGACAAAGGGGTGGGCTTCAATGCCGACCGAATTGACCCCCAGTTGCTTGGCCACGATGGACGTAGTGCCGCTGCCAACAAACGGGTCAAGCAGCCAGGACATGGCGTCTAGACCGTAATCCTCAATAAGCGCTTCTACCAGTCTATAGCTATAACCGGCCGGATACTTGAACCAGCGATGGATGGGAGCGCGCAGACTATCCTGGAAAGTGCCCAATCGCTCAGGAGTGAGGCCAAACATCGTTGGGGGAGCAGCGGGATAGAGTGGCAGTGCTAACTGCTCTCGCATTTGATGGCCAGCAGTAATAGGCGAAGCCCCATGCCCGTCTGTAGAGCTTGCGTAGGCCACGATACGTTCGTCGTCACCCATTGGCTACCCTTCGCACCAGCTAAGCTGATAAAGAGCTTACATCAGGGTCACATACCTGTCAACTCCGTTACCTCTCCCCATCCTTAAATGTTCCTGCGCGCATTGTCGCCCCGCCATCATCGTGTTATAATCGGCCCCGTGAGCACCATCCAGGTGGCGGACCCTGCAGCGAACGCAGGACGGGCACTGAACGTTTACTATCAAGTTCGGGGCAAGGGCCGCGATGTCGTGCTGATCCACGGCTGGGCCAGCTCGTGGCGGCTGTGGCAGGGGACGATGGACGTGCTGGCCGAGGCGGGCTGCCGCGCCTGGGCGCTTGACCTGCCCGGCTTCGGTGCGTCGGACAAGCCCGCCGACGGCTGGTACTCCATAGAGAACTTCGCCGCCCTCGTCAGCGCCTTCTGCCAGGCGCTCGGCCTGGAGCGTACCGCCATCGTCGGCCACTCCATGGGCGGGACGATCGCACTCCTCCTCGGCCTGGAGCAGCCGCACAGGGTGGAGCGGCTGGTCGCGGTCAGCCCGGTGGTCAGCGGGCGACTCAACTTCCCGGTGCGCGTGTTCGCCTCGCCCCGGTTGGGGCGCTGGCTCTACGGCCTCTCGGCCAGAAGCTGGCCACTGGCTGCGGCAGGGGCACAATTGCTATACAATCACTCCTGGTCGTTGCGCCCCCGCGCCCACCACCGCCGCGCCTGGGAGGACCTGAGCCGGGCAGCGCCCCACGCGGCGCTGGGCAGCCTGCGTGCGCTGGCCCACTTTGACCTCAGCCCGCGCCTGCAGGCCATCACCGCGCCTACGCTCATCCTGGCCGGCGCCGGCGACCTGAACGTGCCACCCTCCCAGGCCCGGCTGGCCGCCGCGCGCATCCCCGGCGCCCGGCTGGTCATTTTGCCCGGAGCGCGCCATCTGCCCATGAACGATCAGCCGGAGCGCTTCTACCGCGAACTCCGGCAATTCCTGATGGCGGATACGGAAACCGTCCCGGCCCGATGACAACCATACGCGTCTTTATTGCCATTGATCTGCCCGACTGGTTGCGCGACCGCCTGGCGCAGCTTCAAGACGAGTTGGAGGTTGAAGGTCCGCCCGGCGTCATGCGTTGGGTGCGGCCTGAGGGCATCCACCTGACCCTCAAGTTCCTGGGTGAAGTGCCCACCGCGCAACTCCCCGACATCCGGGTCGGGCTGGCCCGCGCCGCAGCCACAGTTGCCCCGTTCACCTTCCGCGCCGAGCGCCTGGGCTGCTTCCCCGATACGCGCCGCCCTGACAACGTCTGGGTGGGCGTCCATGAGCCGACCGGTGCGCTCCAGCGCCTGCAACAGGCGATTGAAGCCCACATCGCTCCGTTGGGCTATCCACCGGAAAACCGCCCCTTCCGCCCCCACCTGACGCTGGGCCGCGCCAGCCGCCACGCCCGCCCGGCGGAGTTGCGCCAGTTCGGTGAGCTGATTGCGCGCAAGCCGCTGAACTCCCTGGGCACGGTGGAGGTCAACGGCGTCAGCCTGATGAAGAGCGACCTCCGGCCCGACGGGGCCATATATACGCGCCTGGCTTATGTGCCTCTCTCCGGGAGCGAGTGAACCCAATTCACCACAGCGGCACAGAGGAGATGGATAAAAAGCTCTGCGCATCTCCGCGTCCTCTGTGCCGCTGCGGTGGAATAAGGCGATGGTAATGAAAACGATTGTCGCCGTGATCGGCGCGGGGACATGTACAGCGGAGGAGGCCGCGCTGGCCGAAGCGGTAGGGCGCGGGCTGGCAGAGCGCGGCGCCATCCTGGTGTGCGGCGGGCGCGGCGGCGTCATGGAGGCGGCCTGTCGTGGCGCGAAGGCCGCCGGCGGGTTGACTGTGGGTATCTTGCCCGGCAGGACCCCGGCAGAGGCCAACCCCTATGTGGACGTGCCCCTGGCGACCGGGCTGGGCGAGGCCCGCAATGTGCTCGTGGTGCGCGCTGCCCAGGCCGTCATCGCCATCGGCGGCGAGTTCGGCACGCTCTCGGAGATCGGCTTCGCGCTCAAGCTGGGCATCCCGGTGATCGGCCTGAACACCTGGGGCCTGACCAAAGGCGGGGCGCCTGTCCAGGCCATCCGCGTGGCGCGCACGCCGGGGGAGGCCGTCGCCTGGGCAGTGGGAGAGAAACATCATTCTGAGCGCTAGCGAAGGATCAGGGGTTAGAGAGGGGAGATAGGGGCGGCTCTTCCTGGGTTTCCTTGATCCCTGCGGAAAATCCGCTGGCCACCTTCTCCTCTTCGGCGCCGGCAGAGGCCAGCCCAGAGAGGTCGGCGGCCTCCTGTTCCAACCTGGGAGCAATGGGCAGCGGGTAACGTCGTGCCAGGCGGGCGCTGGTAGCCGCACGGACCGCCTGGAAGATCAGCCAGGCCGGGCCCAGGCCGCCCAGCACGATCACAATAATGCCCACCAGTTGCGCCCAGAGCTGCCCCCGGTCGCCAGCCAGCAAGCCGGCGACGGCACGGCCCCCCGTGCCCAGCGCGGTGTCCGCCCCCACGCCGTTCCAACCGGCGCCAACGCTGCCCCCAGCCAGCAGGCCCACCGCGATCAGGCCGATCAGCCCGCCGCAGAGGTGGACAGCAACCGCGCCGGTGGGGTCGTGCGTGCGCAGGCCGTGCTCCACCGCATAGACAACCAGCGGCACGAGTACCCCGGCGATCAGGCCGACGAGCAGGGCCTGACCAGGGGTGAGGAAGGGGGCGCCCGCGCCAGCCGCGATCAGGCCGGCGGCGAACCCGCGCACGGCCATCAGCGCGTCAGGGCGCGCCGTCGTGAGCCAGCTATACGCCTGCGCTGCCAGCGTCCCCGCGCCCGCCCCGGCCAAGGCGTTAATGGAGACCAGCGCCCAGGGCAGGGCGGCGCCCTGGTACAACAGATGGCCCGCCGTCCAACTCGGCCAGACAGCCGCCCAGATGAGCGCCCCCGCTGCCGCCAGAAGCGGCAGATGCGCCGGGGGCATCTCGTTGCCGGGGGGCAGGCGCGGGCCGAAGGCCAGGAGCGCCGCCAGGGCCACGCTGCCGCCGAGGAGATGCACCGCGCCCACGCTGCCGAAATCAATAAAGCCATGCCCCAGCCCGCTATTCACGCCCAGGTTGCCCAGCCAGCCGCCGGTGTTCACGGCGCACAACACCTTCCCGGTCGGCCCGCCCGCCCAGGTCCAGTTGCCGATCAGCGGATAGAGGATCGCCGCCACAGCCAGCCCGATGGCAGCGCTGGCCCAACCGCGCCCCTGGCGGTACAATACCAACGCCGGGATCAAGGCGGCGGTCATCAACCGGGGCAACTCGCTCAGGAAAAGCGCCAGGGTAGCCGGATTCTGCTCGGACAGGCCAAAGCCGCTCATCCCGGCCAGGCCCCAGCTCTGGCCAAAGCGGATAAAGGTGTACTCAGCGTTGAGTTGCGCCAGGCCCGGCAGGTCGTGCAGGCAGCCGATGCCACCATATTGCAGGCCGAAGCCGATCAGCGTGTAGCCCGCCACTGCCAGGCCCAGCGTGGCCAGCGCAGCGGCGGCGGCGTTTCCGGCCTGCGTTTCGGTAAGCCCGCCCCAGGCGACCAGCAAAACGCCCAGCGGCACCAGCCAGGCTAGAAGCAGGAGCGGTGACATGGCGGCAAGGATGGTGGGGTCGCCCTGGGCGGCATGGGCCGCCGAGGCCAGCGGCAGGGAAAGCACGAGCAGGAGGATCGCAGGGCCTACACCGGCCTTGAGCCGGGGTCTGAACGGCAGGTGAGGCATAGGTCTATCCTGGGTTCCTTGATGTCTGGAGAACATCCGTTGAGCACCTCTTCTCAGTCCAGGGTTGCGCCCCCGCTGCTCCTGGACGGGATGCTGGGGCGGCTGGCCCGCTGGCTGCGCCTGCTCGGCTACGACGCGGCCTACGACCGCGAGGCCAGCGATCACGCGTTGGTGCGGCGGGCGCGGGCCGAGTCGCGAGTGCTGCTGACCCGCGACCGCCGACTGGCCGCCCGCCAGGGCGTACAGGCGCTCTTGATTATAAGCGAACATCTGGAAGAACAGGTACACCAGGTCCGGCAGGCACTGGGCCCGCCGCCCGACCCACCGCTGTCCCGTTGCCCGGCCTGCAATACCCCGTTGCTCCCCACCGCACGCGAGGCCGTGCGCGACCGCGTGCCGCCTTACGTCTGGCGCCGCCAGCGCGAATTCCGCCTCTGCCCCGGCTGCCACCGGGTGTACTGGCCCGGCACGCATGTTGAGCGCATTCAGGCCACACTGGAAACAATTGAACCGCCGCCCCAATTATGATAAAATGCTTTCAGCATTCAGCCATCAGCTATCAGCTTTCAGTTTTCAACGGACCGCTGAACGCTGAGGGCTGACCGCTCAACAGGAGGTGATTTTCTGGAAACGATCCAACTGGCCCGCGACATCGTAGATGCCATCGCCGAAAAGAAGGGCGAGGACATCTTGCTACTGGACATCCGCGACATTTCCCTCATCACCGACTATTTTATCCTGTGCACCGGCACCAGCGAACGGCAACTGAAAGCCATCCTGGAAGGCATTGAAGAAGTCACCTACAAGCACTACGGGCTGCACCCCTGGCACGTTGAGGGCGAAGCCGCCAACGGCTGGGTGCTTCTGGATTATGGCGACATCGTGGTGCATATCTTCGCCCCGCAGCAGCGCAGCTATTATGACCTGGAGAGCCTGTGGAAAAGAGCGCATGTGGTGCTGCGGATTCAATGAGGCGCATAGATCCAGCCATCTATCGCCCGTTCATAGGAGAGGATCTCGTCTTCGCGAAAGAAGAGGGGGATCTCAAAGGCGGCGGTCTCCGGCTTATCGGAGCCATGCACCAGGTTGCGGCTAATGACCATGCCGAAGTCACCGCGAATGCTCCCCGGCGGCGCTTTGGCCGGGTCGGTGGCATTCTCCGGCCCCCCCATTGTCTTGCGCACAATCTCAATCGCCTTCTCCCCTTCCAGCACCATCGCCACCACCGGGCCGGAGGTGATAAAGCGGATCAAGTCCTCGTAGAAGGGCTGGGTTTGATGGACACCATAATGGCGTGCGGCCAGTTCAGGCGTGATCTGCATGAGCTTCATCGCCGCAATCCGCAGGCCGCGCCGCTCAAAGCGGGTGATAATCTCGCCCACCAAGCCGCGTTGCACGCCATCGGGCTTGATCAGCACAAGCGTTCGTTCCAAGGGGAACCTCCTCTTCTCAAGGGACTAACGGATTAGCCCTGGGGTCAGGCGTGATCGTGTGCTCTGGCACGGTTACAGGTCTCGGGTGGTGAGGCTTTTGAGCGCCGTTTGATAGGCTTGCATGGCGCGCTTGAGTTGCCCGTCCTGGCTATAGGCGTCGCCGAGCAAGGTATACCAGCGGTTCGTGCCGTGCAGCGTCACCGCCTCTTCCAGGTCGGTGATCACCTGGTGCAACAGTAGACCTTCGGTGATCAGGTGCTCGTAGAGTTGGGCCGCTTCTTCCCAGTTGCCGGCGCGGAAGTGGCTGCGGGCGAGCGCCAGTTGGGCTTCTGGCGTGCCCGGCGGGGCGGCCTCCGCCTCCACAGCCGCTGTGGGCGCGGGCGCTGGGGCTTCCGCCGTGACCTCTTCGGGCATTTCAACAGGTGGGGCAGGCGCCACGTCTGGAGTCGCCACCGGCTCAGCCGCCATCTCGCCGGGCGACACGCTCAACGCCTCGGCGATCCAATCCGGCGTGCCCTCTTCCAGCGGAGCAGGTGGCGGGGAGGGTTCGCGCAACCATTCGGGCATCTCCACCAGAGGCTCCACCGTCTCGGCGCCATTTGCTTCGGTTTCGGCCACAAGCTGATCCAGCCAGGCCAGCGGGGCCGTCGCCTCTGCCTCCGGCGATGCGGGCTGTTCAACGTCGGCCGGGGGCGCGAGGATCCTTGTCCTGGCCTCGTCTATCTCTGCTTCCCAGGTCTCGCTACCAGCTTCGGCCTGCGCCTCAGCCTCCAATTCCGCTGGCATATGCAGCCAGTCCGGAGGAGAGGCTGAGATGGCTTCCTGGCCGACTTCAGCGGCGAGCGGCTCGCTTTGGCCCTCCGCAGCCGCCTGGCGCAGCCAATCCGGCAGTTCGCCGGTCGGCGGTGACCAGGACTCCAGGCTGGCCGTCGTCCCCACTCCTACCGTCTCAACCTCGGTGAAATCGGGGATCTCCTCTATGGCCTGGCGCAGCCAGTCAGGCGTCTCTTCGTCCAGTTCCGCGGAAGGCGGCGCAGCGACCTCCGCTGCCCCCATCGCGTCAATCAGCGGGCCGGTCGCGGCCAGCACCTCGGCCAGCGGGCTGGTGCGCTTGGGTGGGGGCTCGGCGGGGGGTTCAGATGGGGCTTCCGGCTCTGGGCCGAGGGCTTCAGCCGCCGCCTCGGTTACAGGCGGCGGCGCGCTCTGCGCCTCCGGGGCGCTGGGCAGGAGCGCGGCCATCTCGCGCAACCACTCAGGCAATTCGTCTTCGGGTGAGGCAGTGGGCTTCTCCGCCTCAGCAGGCTCCGCCCCGTGTATCTCCGCGAAGCTGGCGGCCAGTTCACGCACCCAATCCGGCCCTTCATCATGCGGCTGGGCCTCCAGCGCGGCGGGTTGGATGTACAGGCGCTCCAGGTGAGGCTCCTCAAACTCGGCCTCCGGCTGGACCTCGGCGGCCTGATAGGGAGCAAGCGCGGTGAGCAGTTCCAGATAAGGCCGGGCGGCCTCCTGGTCCTCGTTTGCCAGAGCGATCTGCGCCATGATGGTGTTGGCGCTGATGCAATTGGGCAGGCGGGCGAGGATGGCGCGGCAGCGCGCAGCCGCTTCGTTCGGCTGTTCATTGCGCCAATAGACCTCGGCCAGGAGCACCTGAATGTCCACACGCTCCGGGTCTTCCGCCAGGGCCGACTCCAGTTCGCTGATCGCCTGCTCATACAGTTCGCCCCGGAGGTACAGGCGGGCCAGGGTGGTGCGCGTCAAGCCGATACGCCCCGGCTCGCGCCCGTCGCGCTTACCGTACAGGTGGCGAAGCTCATCCAGGACGGCGATGTTGTTGGGCTGAAGCTCATAGGCCCGCTCCATGTGCCAGATGGCCTGGTCAAGCACACCGTCCTTCTCGCGGATGATCGCCAAGCCGACGTGGGAGACAAAATCGGAGGGGTCGGCGCTGAGGACGCGCTGGAACACATCTGCCGCGTCCTGGTATTGGCTCTTTTCCAGGAGCGCCTTGCCCAACAGGCGGTAAGCGTCTACGTTCAAGGGGAATGTGGCCAGGATATGCCGACAATGGGCGATGGCCTCATCATAGAGTTCGCGGTTCATCAGCCGCTCAACATCTTCCAGATAAGTGCGTAAGGCAATCTCCGCCATGCTTTTCTCCGCAAATCCGCGCTCAGCTTCTGGCTGGCTGCTGAAAGCCACCCCTTGCTTTGGGAAGGTCACCCCTGGCCCGGCTGAGCTGTGTATCCGAAAACAATAAGCTCAGAAGAGCACCCTTTGGGATACAGGCAAGACATGACCATCCCAAATGGGTGCTTCTGCTTCACGCTAGTGTACCCCGTGATCCCCGTTGCGTCAAGGGGGCTATTTGGGCTAATTGCGCCATGTGTTTAGGGGCTCATAGGGCATTCCTCTCCTTGCTGGGGAAAAGGAACACTCCCCTCCGAGGGGCAGGGGGGAGAGCATCGCCCTCCCCTGCCCCTCTCCCTTGGAGGGGGAAAGGAATATACCCCTATCGGGCGTTCAGCCCGGTGCAGTTTCGGCGGGGAATATATTGCGCTGCCTTATAAGACGTCCTTGGTGAGCGTCTCCAGGAATTCCTGGTTGCTGCGGGTGCGCGACATGCGCTCCAGGAGCGCCTCGGTGGCGGTGGTGATGTCATAGCCGGCGCCGTTCGGCGGCGGGGCCATGAGCTGGCTCAACATGCGCCGCAATGTCCACACCTTCGCCAACGTCTGCGAGTCCAGCAACAACTCCTCACGCCGCGTGCTGGAGCGCTCAATGTCAATCGCCGGGAAGATGCGCCGCTCCTGCAACTTGCGGCTCAACACCAGCTCCATGTTGCCCGTGCCTTTGAACTCCTCGTAGATGACGTCATCCATGCGGCTGCCGGTGTCCACCAGGCAGGTGGCGATGATCGTCAGGCTGCCGCCCTCTTCAATGTTGCGGGCCGCGCCGAAGAAGTGCTTGGGCGGATACAGCGCGGCGGGGTCCAGGCCGCCGGAGAGCGTGCGCCCGCTGGGCGGCACCGTCAGGTTATAGGCCCGCGCCAGGCGCGTGATGGAGTCCAGGAGGATAACGACGTGCCGCCCGCTTTCCACCAGGCGCTTGGCCCGCGCCAGGGCCATCTCGGCCACGCGCACATGGCTCTGCACCGGCTCGTCAAAGGTGGCGGCGATCACCTCGGCCTCCACCGAGCGATCCATATCGGTGACCTCCTCCGGTCGCTCGCCGACAAGCAACACCATCAGGTGCACTTCGGGGTAATTGGTGGAGATGCCGTTGGCGATCTGCTTGAGCACGGTGGTCTTACCGGCCTTGGGCGGCGAGACGATCAGGCCGCGCTGGCCGAAGCCGATGGGCGTGATCAGGTTGAGCAGGCGTTGGGTCAGGTTGTGCGGCGAGGTCTCCAGGTTGATGCGCTGGTTGGGGAAGATCGGCGTCAGCTTATCAAAGTCGGGGCGCCGCTTGGCGATCTCCGGGTCCATCCCGTTGACCGCCTCTACCCGCAGCAGGCCATAGTACTTCTCCGTCTCCTTAGGGGGCCGCACTTGACCGACGACCATATCGCCGGTGCGCAGGCCGAAGCGGCGGATCTGCGATTGCGACACGTAGATGTCGTCTGGGCCGGGCAGGAAGTGATCAGAGCGCAGGAAGCCGATGCCGTCCTCCGTGATCTCCAGGACACCGCCGCGGAAATCGTAGCCCTGGGCCTCGGCCTGGGCGCGCAGCAGGCGCAGGATCAGGTCCTGCTTTTTCATCCGGCTATAGCCGGAGATGCCCTTGGCCTTGGCCAAATCGCGCAGTTGGTCCAGCGTCTTGCTTTCCAGTTCGGCGATGTCCAACAGGCGTTCGCGCACCGCCAGGACCGTGCCCCCTGGGGCCTCCACGATGTTCACCTGATTGGCTGACCCTGCAGGCGGGGGAGCCGCAGGCGCAGGCACGCCCTCTGCCGTCTCTACCGTCACCGCAGGTTGATCCACAGCATTGGATTCCATTGTGTCAGATTCTAATGAAGCCATAGTCCACCCTATACCTTCAGATACACTCACAGAGCACGAGCACCTGTGTTCATAGCCGCTTTTATGAGGTTCTCATCCTTGCTTTTGGGGCAGGTGACCGGTGTGAAGCCGCAGGCAGAGGCAACGAGGCCCTCTGCCGGACAGAACGCTCCACAACCTTAGCGGGCTCGTTCAACCGCAATTATATCATTTCCCCACCCGCTGGTCAAATGCGATCTGGCTGAACTGCATCAGTTTGTCCCAGCGGTGTTGGGCCTGGATGCGCCGCACCGTGCCCGATTTAGAGCGCATCACCAGCGAACTGGTCGTGGCCCCCCAGCCATAATAGCGCACCCCGTCCAGCAATTCGCCATCGGTGATGCCTGTGGCCGCGAAGAAGATGTTCTCGCCGCGCACCAGGTCATCGGTGGTCAGGACCTGATCCAGGTCATAGCCTATGTCCCGGGCCAGGCGGGCTTCTTCCTCATTGCGCGGCCAGAGCTTGCCCTGGATCTCGCCGCCGATGCACTTGAGGGCGCAGGCGGCGATCACGCCCTCCGGCGTGCCGCCGATGCCCATGAGCACATCCACGCCGGTCTCCGGCAAGGCCGTCATCAGCGCGCCGGCGACGTCGCCGTCCGTGATCAGCCGGATGCGCGCGCCGGCCTGGCGCACCGCCTGGATCAGGTCTTTGTGGCGGTCACGCTCCAGGATGACGACGAGCAGGTCGTCCACGTCCTTGCCCTTGGCGCGGGCGATGCGGCGCAGGTTCTCGGCGGGCGGGGCCTCAATGTCCACCTGCCCGCGCGCTTCAGGCCCGACGGCGATCTTGTTCATGTACACAATCGGCCCCGGGTTGTACATGGTGCCGCGTTCCGCCAGAGCCACCACCGAGAGTGAGTTGGCCCGGCCCAGGCTGAGTAGGCGAGTGCCATCAATCGGGTCCACGGCGATGTCCACCTGGGGCGGCACGCCCGTGCCCAGGCGCTCGCCGTTGTACAGCATGGGGGCCTCATCCTTCTCGCCCTCACCGATGACCACCACGCCGTCCATATCCACCGTGTTGAGCACCACCCGCATGGCCTCCACCGCAGCACGGTCGCAGGCGTTACGGTCGCCGCGCCCCATCCAGCGCCCGGCGGCCAACGCGGCGGCCTCGGTTGTGCGCACCAGTTCAAGTGCCAGGTTGCGGTCAGGTTGTTCTTTGCGATCCATCACGGCCTCCTGATTTCGTCGGCTATCTCAGCACCCATTGCAGGTAGTACACCGAAATGACGGCCCCCCACAACCAGCTATCTATGCGGTCAAAGACTCCTCCATGGCCAGGGATGAGATCACCTGAATCCTTGACCCCGGCCTGGCGCTTGATCATGCTCTCGCCCAGGTCGCCGAGCGGGGTGAGCAACGCCACCAGCGCCCCCAGCCCAATCGCCAGCGGGGGCGGGATGGCGAAGGGCGCCCCCAGGACAGGCGCGCCGAGCCCCCCCACCACCAGGCCCGCCAGATAGCCCTCCCAGGTCTTGCCGGGGCTTAAACGGGGCGCCAGCGGATGGCGACCGAACCAGCGCCCGGCGAAATAGGCGCCACTATCCGCCAGCGCCGTGCTCCCCAGCCCCACGATGCTCCAGCCCAACCCCCCCGCCTGCTCTCGCAGGAGCAAGAAATGTGCCCCGGTCCAGCCCAGGTACAGGCCGATGGCCAACGTGAGCGCCCAGTCGCTCACCGGCGTCTGCGTCAGGCCGCGCTCGTAGGCGATCAGATGCCAGGCCAGCCCGGCCAGGACCGCCAGGGTCAGCCCGATGCGCAGCACCCCCGGCGTCGCAAGTTCGGCATCCAGGAGCAACAGCGCGATCAACGCCAGCGCCAGCGGTGTATTAGGGTGGAAACCGGCCCGCGCCATCAACGCCGCGAACTCCAGCGCCGCCAGGCCCAGAGCCAGCGCGATCAGCCCGAAATAGACCCAGCCCCCCAGGATGAGTGCGCCCAGGAAGAGCAGGATCAGGACCAGGGCCGCAAGCACACGGTCTCGGAGCAGCGTTACGTGGCCTCGGGACTCAGGACTCCAAAGCGGCGTTGGCGGCGGCTGTACTCCACCAGCGCCTTGCGCAATTCCTCTTTATCAAAATCGGGCCAGTACACCGGTGTGGCGTAATACTCAGCGTAGGCCGCCTGCCAGATCAGAAAGTTGCTCACGCGCAACTCGCCACTCGTGCGGATGATCAGGTCCGGGTCGGGCAGGCCGGCGGTGTACAGATACCGGGTAAACAGCGCCTCGGTGACCTCCTCAGGACGCACGCCATCGGCGATGAGGCGGCGCACGGCCTGAAGGATTTCATCACGCCCTCCGTAGTTGAAGGCCACATTGAGGATCAGCCGGTCGTTGTTTTTGGTCAGCTCAATCGCCCGGCGCACCTTCTCCTGGAGTTGGGGCGAGAGGCCCTCCAGCCGCCCCAGGTGGCGCAACTGCACCCCCTGCTGGTGCAGTTCGTCCAGTTCGCTATCAATCACCTGCTCCAGGATGCTGAGCAGGCCGCGCACCTCCGCCTCCGGGCGCCCCCAGTTTTCCGTAGAGAAGGCATAGATGGTCAGGATCTTGATGCCGAACTCCACGCAGGCGCGGATCACCCGGCGCAGGTTCTCCGTCCCGGCGCGGTGCCCGGCCAGGCGGGGCAGGCCACGCTCACGTGCCCAGCGCCCGTTGCCATCCATGATGATGGCCACGTGCGTGGGGATGCGGCTGGGAGCGCCGTTGGGATTCGTAGTGTCGGACATACTTCGCATCGGACGGAGGGCTTTCTCCGTCTTCCGTCACACCTGGCGGATCTCGTCTTCCTTGCGCTTGCCCACCGCCTCCACCTTCTCAATGTAGCGATCGGTCAACTCCTGGAGATCGTCGCGCCCGCGGAAGAACTCGTCCTCCGAGATCAGGCCCTCTTCCTTGAAGCTGCGCAGGTCCTCTAAGGTGTCGCGGCGACAGTTGCGCACCGCCACCTTGGCCTCCTCCACCTTGCGGTGCACCAGCTTGACCAGCTCCAGGCGGCGCTCCTCGGTCAACGGGGGAATGACCAGCCGGATGATCTTGCCATCGTTGCTGGGGTTCAGGCCAAGCTGTGAGGCGCGGATGGCCCGTTCAATCTCCTTGATGGTGCTGGGGTCATAGGGGCGAATGGTGAGCAATTGCGGCTCTGGGGCCGAGATCGTGGCCAATTGCTGCAGTTGGGTGGGCGTGCCGTAGTAATCCACCAACAGGCGTTCCACCAGCGCAGGCGAGGCCCGCCCGGTGCGAATAGCGAGCAATTCGGCCTCCAGCGCTTCCACTGCCCCTTTCATGCGCTGTTCGCATTCCCGTAAGGCGTCTTTGACCATAGGCGTTGGACTACTCGCGGCTGATGATCGTCCCGATGGGCTCCCCCATCACAGCCCGCTCCAGACTGTTGGGTTGCCACAGGTCCAGGATAATGATAGGCAGATCGTTGTCCATGCACAGGGTGATCGCCGTGCTGTCCATGACCCCCACGCGCATGTTGATGGCGTCCAGGTAGGTAAGGCGCTCAAAGCGCTGGGCGTGGGGGTTAATGCGCGGGTCCTCGGAGTACACGGCGTCCACTTTAGTCGCCTTGATGAGCACATCGGCGCCGATCTCCATGGCGCGCAGCGCCGCCGCGGTGTCGGTGGTGAAGTAGGGGTTGCCGGTGCCGCCGCCGATGATCACCACGCGGCCCTTCTCCAGATGGCGGATGGCACGGCCACGGATGTAGGGTTCGGCCACAGCGTGCATCTCAATCGCCGTTTGCACGCGGGTGGTGACGCCCAGGCGTTCCAGCGCATCGCGCAGGGCCAGTGCGTTCATCACCGTGGCGATCATGCCCATATGGTCGGCGGTGCTGCGGTCCATACCATGCGCCAGGCCATCGCGGCCACGCCAGATGTTGCCCGCCCCCAGGACGATGGCGATCTCCACGCCGTGATCCTTGACCGCCTTGATCTTGGCGGCGACCTCCTCGCACATATGGGGGCTGATGCCAAAGCCGCCCGGCCCGGCCAGCGCCTCGCCGCCCAGCTTCAGCAACACCCGTTTGTATTTGGGAACCGGCACGTCTGCCTCTTTCGTGCTAGGATTGGGCCGCCTCCTCACCCAACTCATAGCGCACAAAGCGTCGCACGATGATGTTCTCGCCCAGGCGGGCGATAGCCTGCTGGATCAGGTCTCTGACCCTGATGTTGTCATCGCGGACGTAGAGTTGTTCCATCAGGCAGGTGTCTTCATAGAACTTCTTGAGCCGATCCTCCACGATGCGGTCCACGACAGCTTCGGGCTTGCCCTCGGCCAGCGCCGCCCGGCGAAACTCTGCCTTGACCGCTTCCAGCGTCTCCGCCGGCACCTCCTCTGGCCACACGTAGCGCGGGTTGGCGAAAGCGATGTGCAGGGCAAGCTCATGGGCCAATTCCTGGAATTGGGGGGTGCGGGCCACAAAATCGCTCTCGCAGTTGACCTCCACCAGCACGCCGATGCGGTTACCGGGGTGAACATACCCCTCAATGCGGCCCTCGCGGGCCTCGCGTCCGGCCTTCTTAGCTGCGGCTGCGGCGCCTTTCTCGCGCAGGATTTGAGCCGCCTTCTCCATATCGCCGTTGGCCTGTTCCAGCGCCTTGCGGCAATCCAACACGCCGGCGCCGGTGGCCTCGCGCAGTTCCTTCACCATTGCAGTGGTAATCTCTGCCACACTCACTCCTCTTCTTCTGTATCCTCTTCTACGTCTTCTTCCAATTCCCCTTCGTCTTCTGCAAGCGCTTCCACATCCTCCTCCGCGATGGCGGCTTCAAAGTCTTCCTCGCTCAGCAGGGCCGGGAACAGTTCGCCGCCGCGCAGCTTGGCCAGGGTGGCCTCGCCCAGGTAGCGCTCGTCCTCCTCTTCCGCGGAGGCGTATTCATACTCATACTCCTCCGGCTCTGGGACCACCTCCACCGGCAGGCCGGCCTCCTTGCGCATGTTCATGCCCTCCAGGACGGCATCGGCCATGCGGGAGACGATCAGCTTGATGGCGCGGATGGCATCGTCGTTGGCGGGGATAACCAGGTCAATGCGATCAGGATCGCAATTGGTATCCACCATAGCGATGATGGGGATATTGAGCGCGTTCGCCTCGCGGACAGCCGTCTCTTCGCGGCGCACATCCACAATGAAGAGAAGGTCGGGCAGGCGTCGCATCTCCTTCAGGCCACCGAAGCGTTCGTTGAGCGCCTCAATCTCGCGGTTCAGTTCAAGCGCCTCTTTCTTGGGGAGGCGCTCAAACTCGCCGGCGTCACGGCGGGCTTCCAGGTCGCGCAGGTACTCAATGCGAGTGCGCATGGTGCGCCAGTTGGTGAGCGTCCCCCCCAGCCAGCGTTGGTTGACGTAGGGCATACCGCAGCGCTGGGCCTGTTGGGCGATGGTTTCCTGGGCCTGGCGCTTGGTGCCGACAAACAACACCGTCCCGCCTTGCGCCACAGTATCGCGGATCAGCGCGTAGGCCTGGTCAATCGCCTGGATGGTCTGTTGCAGGTCAATAATATGGATGCCGTTGCGCTCGGTAAAGATGAACGGCTTCATTTTAGGGTTCCACCGTCGGGTGCGATGTCCGAAGTGGACCCCGGTTTCCAGCAGGGCCTTCATTGAAACGACGGCCATTGGGGCACAAACCTCCTATAAAAAATCGTTTTGGGAACGTCCGCCCCCTTCATCCCCGCCGGAGCCGGCAGGCCGGGCCGGCACGGCCGGTCGGGTCCAGGAGCGTGTCGGATACGTTCTGACACAAGCTATTCTACCATGCGGGGGCACAACTGTCAAAGGCATGCGCTTAGTGTTGGGGACGACTTTGGGCCGGCGCCTGTAGGAGCGCACGGCCAACGGCCCACCAGACACGGTTTCCTTCACAGGGCGCTCGCTGGCAGTCAACCGCAGGGCTACCCCCCAATAGTGCCTAAGTCTAAGAAAAGTATCAATACTGTCCAGATCGCATCTATTCTCCCCCTTCTGGGACCGGAGTACCAGTGACTTCTGATATCATTGACTCTATGATTGAGGATGGTCGGGATGTCGGGAAGGATGACATCATGTTTTGTATTGTGAAGGTATTGCTGTGTCAAATAGATTAGATATACGGCACAGATATAGGCGTGACCCCCCCATGCTGCAGGCCAGCCCGGTCGGGGGCCAGGCGCCGGGCCGCAGGCGTGAGCGCGGCCAGAGCATGGTGGAAATGGCCCTGATCACCCCTGTCCTGATCCTGATGCTGGCGGCCCTGGTGGAGTTGGGCATGCTGGCCAACAATTACATTGCTGTCCTGGACGCGGGCCGCGAGGGGGCGCGCTTTGGCGCCAGCGGCGATCCGATGTTCCGCGAGAACAACTCCGACTGCGGTACGACGCTGGATTACTACATGCAGGTCGCCTGCCTGGTGGAACAGAGCATGGCGCCGTTGACGATAGATCCCACGCGGGACGACATCGTCATCTCGGTGTTCGCCATCGCCGATGGCACAGTGGTAGCTCGCCTGCCCTTTGAAACCGGCGAGAATGGCTGGTCGCGCTATGGCAACCGCACCTCGCGCTTCCGCAGCGCGGATATCCAGGCGTTCATCAACCCCGGCGATCCGCCCACCGGCATGGTGGTGGTGGAGGTATTTTACAGCCATCGCCAGGTACTTAAGCTGCCCTTTTTTACCGCTTTTGTCCCCGATCCGATCCCTGTCCACACGTACACCGTCATGCCCGTCTCTGCGGCTGAGCCTACGCCGACGCCGATACCCACGCCGTGAGGCGCAACGGCATGGGGTTGGGGCGCGTTCTCAGGATGGAAGCTCACAGAGGTGCCATCGGCAGGAGGGAGGTAAGACGCTATGAAGATACACGTACCTAGCTTATCCCGCATAAGGAAGCGCGGAACACCTGACCAAAAACCGCAGGCTAAAGGCCGGGGCTCTGGTCTGGCTGAAAGCGGCCAATCCCTGGTGATCATGGGAGGCGGCTTCATAGCCCTCCTCTTTCTCCTCGGCCTGGTGATTGACGCCGGCATCACCTACCTGAGCTGGGGGCACCTGCGGCGCACAGTGGACGCGGCGGCCCTGGCGGGCGCGGCCCAGTTCCGCCAGAACCGCACCCTGACGGATATTCGCGCGTCGGCGGTTGAGTTCATCCGCCTGCACAAGATCACCCCCACCGAGGTGAACGTGGACACCTGTGACAGCGACGCCTCCCTGTGCACCAGCCCGGCGCGTAAATTCGTGCGCGTCCGCGCCGGCATGGAGGTCCACCCGGTCTTCCTGCGCCTGTTCGGCTGGAACAGCTTCATCCTCAAGAGCGAAGCCATTGCCGAAGCCGCCGGTCTGGACATCGTGCTGGTGCTGGACACCTCGGACTCCATGACCTATGATGCGCCGCCCGGCGACCCCATGCGCGATCCGACCGTCTGTAACCCGCTCCGCGCCTGCCATCCCTTTGAGGAGGTGCGGGCGGCGGCCCTCAGCTTCCTCAACTACCTATATCCGCCCTACGATCAGATCGGCGTGGTCAGCTTTGACCGGTGGGCGTCACTGGACCAGCCCCTCGGCCCGGACCGGAATGCCGCGATTACAGCGATCAACAACCTGGAGGTGTATGTGCCCTATTCGCCCATGACCTGCCCCTCCTGGGTGCGTGACGAATATCCCAGGGATGGTCTCGCTGACCATGATCCCTCGGAATGTACTTCCACCAATATCGGCGGCGGGATGTTAATGGGGGTGAACGAGTTCGGCGGCCCAGCAGCCCGCCGGGATGCTGTCTGGGTGATGATCCTACTCACCGACGGCTCGGCCAATGCCACCGATAACGACCCCGACCCCTTCCCGCCGACGGGCTACTGTCCGGGCAGCCGCGATAACCCCACCTGGGTGCAGCCCTTCTGCCGCGATGACAGCCTGAGCCGCCATCCGGCGTCAGACCCTTGGTACGACGCGGACGATTATGCCCGCGATATCGCCGACCTCGCTGGCCTGCCCCCGCCGCAGGGCAACTTCATCGCCATCTACACCATTGGCCTGGGCCGCCAGGTCATTGAGACCAGTTGCGGGCCGACCTCCTGCAACGTCCCGGACGCGGGGGAGAAGCTCTTGCGCTATATCGCCGCCGTCGGCGACGATGGGAATCCCAATACCGACCCCTGCGCAGGCGTCCCGCCTTCCACGTTGGGCAACCCGCAGTCGTGCGGCAACTACTACTTCGCGCCCAGCGGCGGCGACTTGCAGGCGATCTTCCAGAACATCGCTTCGCGCATCTTCACACGCATCCATCGGTAGAGGTGTCCAGAAGGTGCTTAAGGGATCACTCATAGGGAGCAAGGTAACGGGTGATTAATGGTGGAGGATAAGGATGGAACTCATAGGAACTCATAGGAACTCTGGGAACGCTCAGTGCCCCCCAGGCAAGGGGCAGTCCCTGACGGAATTCGCCATGACCCTGCCCCTGCTGCTGATCTTGTTATTTGCGCTGATTGAGGCCGCCCGCGTGTTCCAGGCCTGGCTGACGGTGGAGAACGCAGCGCGGGCGGCGGCCCGCTACGGCGTCACCGGCGAGTACAACCCGGCGCATTGCACGGCGGGCTGCACCACCGAAGCCGACCAGGACCAGGCGCGTATGTTGAGCATGAAAGATGTAGCGCGGGCCGCCGCCGCCGGCATCTGGATCAACGATGCCGCCCCTCCGGGCCAGCGCGGTTATTTCCATGTGACCATCTGTAGCAGCCGCGCCGGCTTCACCTTTATCCCGCCCGACACTTGCAGCCCCAGCGAGGACGCCGGTGGGCCGGGCGACCGGGTGCTGGTCATCGTGCATTTTGAGCATCCCGTTATTGCACCCATCATCCGGGGCATCGCCGATCCCATCCCGCTGTGGTCGCAGCGTGAGATGATCAACGAGAACTTCCGCGTGGCCCGCATGCGCAGCCTGCCGCCCACCGTCACCCGACCGACGTTCACGCCCACTGTGGGGACGCCGTTGCCCACCGTCACGCCCGTCCCCACCGATACGCCCGTGCCGACAGAGCCACCGCCGACGGACACGCCGGTGGCCACAGATACGCCCACACGCACGCCGACGAATACGCCCACGACGACGCTCACACCCACCCAGACGCAGACGCCCAGCGTGACCCCCACGCCCTCGTCCACCCAGACGCCGACGAACACGCCCACGCGCACGCCCACGCGCACGCCGACGCCCACGCGCACACCCACGCCGACCTGGGACCCGCGCACGCCCACGCCCACGCGCACGCCGACGAATACGCCCAAACCCACCAAGACGCCCACGCGCACGCGCACACCCACGCGCACACCCACGCCCACGCCGACGCCGACGATCACACCCACGCCGTCCAATACGCGCACGCCCACGCGCACTTTGACGCCAAGCATGACGCCGACGCCGTCCAACACGCCCACACGCACGCCGAGCTTCACACCGTCGCTGACACCGTCCATCACCAACACGCCCACGCGCACGCCGACACGCACGCCCACATTCACGCCCACATTCACGCCCACGTGGAATCCGCTGACGCCCACGCCCACCTGGACGCCAGTGCCGCCGACGCCCACGCCGAATTACACGCCGACGCCCACGCGCACACGCACGCCCACGTCCACGCCGTTGCCCACGTGGACGCCGCTGCCGACATCCACGCCGACGCGCACACCCACGCCCGGCCCGACGGCGACGCCGTACTACACGCCCACGCCGACACGCACGCCGACCAACACGCCGTGCTTTGACTGCTGAGGCTGGGGCCACCTAGCCCAATAGAAGTACAACGCCCCGCAGGGTTCAGAACCTGCGGGGCGTTTGTATTCCGTAGGAGGTGATTCTGCCCCCACCCCAGCCCTCCCCCCACAGAGGGAGAGGCAGTAGGAGCGGCTTTAGCCGCGACTAGGGGCAGGCCCTAAACCTGCCCTTACCCTCCCCCTGGACGAGGGAGGGACAGGGAGGGGGTGAGGGGACAGGAGCCTTCTCAGCTTGGTACAGCCTTCCTATTGTTGCCCCCCCTGTTCCCGTTATAATGAGCGTAGTCGTCGGATCATCGTTGTGACCTGATTGAGAATTTCATCAAGGACAGGAAGGAGGTGAGACAGGGATGTTGTATTTGCCGCATGAGGAAGGGCAGGGTTTGGTGGAATACGCGCTGATTCTGGTGCTGGTAGCCGTCGTCGTGATCGTGATCCTGGCGATCCTGGGTCCGGCCGTGGGGAACGTGTTCAGCAACATTGTGCGGAACATCTAAGGCACTTAACGGATTATTGCAAGAATCCAGAGAAGCCTGGACTGATCCGCACGACAATTTAAGCTCAGGCAGAAGCAGAGCCCTATCGGCCGATAGGGCTCTGTTTCCAGAGCAAGGGTTCATTTAAGAGGATTCAATTGACGATGGATGTGAATCGGGCTAAGGCCCGGTACAGGTGCTTGTAAAGGAGGATCGGACACATGAGACGAGGTGGTCTCCTAGTGATATTGGGGCTGCTGCTGCTGATCGTGGCGGTAGGGGGGTTTTTGCTGCTCTCCCGCGCCTCCAGCCCAGCCCAGCCGCCTGAACAGCCGGAGGTGCCCCAACGCCAGGTCCTGGTGGCGCTCCAGGACATCCCCCGCGGCACAATCATCGGCCAGGATATGGTCGGCCTGCAGTCGTACCCTGCGGATAGCCTGCAAGATGTGGAGGCCGACTTGATTTTGAGCCCGGAGTTGGCAGTGGGTAAGATCACCCGCACCGACATCGCCCGCCGGCAACCCGTGCTCGCCGGGATGCTGCTGGAACCCACCAAAGGGCGCATTGGCGGCTCTGATGCCGCCCTCCTGCTGCCGGAGGGCTCGGTGGCCATGGCCTTCCGCGTGGACCAGTTGTCCAGCATCGCCTACGCCCTGCAGCCCGGCGACCACGTGGATGTGCTGATCTCGCTCCGGCTGGTGGACCTGGACCCGGACTTTCAATCCAAGCTGCCCAACCGCATGATCGTCACCAAGCCGGATGGCAGCAGCGAAGAGATGCCCTTCGGTCGCCCCGAGAACGGGCCGAGCGGGCAGGTCCTGGCGGTGCCCAGCGAGGGGCAGCGCTCGCGCCTGGTGACGCAGCTCACGCTGCAAAACCTGCTGGTGCTCGGTGTGGGCAACTGGCCCGATGAGGAGGCCCAGCCGGTGCCCACGCCCACCCCCGGCGGCAGGCAGCCAAACGAGGCACCCACCACGCCGGGGCTGCCCAACGTGATCACCCTGGCGCTCAGCCAGCAAGATGCCCTCGTCCTCAAGTACGCGCAGGAGGCCGGCGCGTCCATCACCCTCGTCCTGCGTCGCAACGGCGACGCAGGCCAGGTGACCACCACGAGTGTGACCCTGCAATATCTCATGGACCGCTTCGGCATTGAGGTGCCGCCGAAACTGCCCTTCGGTATGGATGCCGGGGGCGGGCCGATGTCCACCTCTACACCGTGAGGCGCTATGGGCAACGAAACGATTCGCGTCCTGATCGTGGATGACATCCCGGAGACCCGGGATAACCTCAAAAAGATGCTCAGCTTTGAGACCGACATTGAGGTGGTCGGCGCGGCTTCCAGCGGCGTGGAGGCCATCCGGCTGGCCAAGCAGTACCAGCCGCACGTCGTGCTCATGGACATCAACATGCCGGGCGTGGACGGCATCAGCGCCAGCGAGGGGATCATGCAGGAGGTCCCCTTTGCCTCGGTCGTCATGATGTCGGTGCAGAGCGAGAGCGACTACCTGCGCCGCTCCATGCTCGCCGGCGCCCGCGACTTCCTTACCAAGCCCTTCACCAGCGATGAGCTGATCTCCACTATCCGGCGCGTCTATCAGATGGGGGCACGCACCCTACCGCAGATACCCACCACGACTGCCGGCCCGCAGCCGCCTATGGAGGCGGCTGCGTTCAGGCCGGTGCGACAGGGGCAGGTGATCGCGGTGTTTGGGGCCAAGGGCGGCGTCGGCTGTAGCCTGGTGGCCATCAACCTGGCCATCGCCCTGGTAAACAAACAAACGCGGGTGGCCATCGTGGACTCTAACCTGGAGTTCGGCGATGTGGGCGTCATGCTCAACCTGCAGGCCAGCCGCAATATCGCCGACCTCATCCCTCAAATCCAGGACCTGGAGGAGGATTTCATCCAGCAGGTGATGACGCCGCACGACTCTGGCATACGGGCGCTATTGGCCCCGCCACGCCCGGAGACAGCGGAGTTGGTCGCCGCAGAGCACCTGAAGCTCATCCTGGAGAAGCTGCGCACTCTATACGACTATGTGGTGGTGGATACGGACACCTCCTTGCATGACCGTATCCTGAACATCCTGGACATCTCCGATGCCATTATCCTGGTGGGGACGCCCGATATTCCGGCGTTGAAGAACGCTCGCCTGTTCCTGGAGGTGACGGAAGCGCTGGGATACGACCCTCAGAAAATCCTGTTCGTGGTGAACAAGGTGGATAAGCGTCTCGGCGGGATCAGCACGGGCGACATCCAGGACGCGATCAAGCATCCGGTGGCGGCTGAGTTACCCTCTGAACCTGTGGCTGCGCTGGTCTCGGTCAACAAGGGTGCGCCCATTGTGCTCACCGACCCCAAGAATCCGCTGGCGCAGGCGCTCCTCAGGCTGGCGCACCAGGTGCGCCAGCGCAAGGAGGGGACCCAGGAGGAGGCCCAGCTACAGCCGCTCATGCCTGAGCCGGGGTTAAGGGGAATTCGTGCTCAGATCGCCCGGTTACTGGCCTGAGGATCAACGAGCATGTGGCGGTGAGCAAGGGATAGACGTAGAACGTAAAGGCGCTCACGGATTAGCCTTGCGGTTAATGGCTTCGCGCTTTACGTTTTACGCTCCAGGAGGGTGATCTATGTCTCTCTTAAAGCGGATAGAACAAGGTCAGGAACAACGCAACCAGCCGCCCGCGCCGGGCACCGGCCTGTTGGGCGGCAACGCGGCGGACGCCACGCCGGGCGCGGGCGAGGCCAAACGGGTAGAACTCGGCGTGCGCCGACCGGTCACCGCGCCCCAGGCGCGCGATACCCACCTGGACCTGAAGACGCGCGTCCAGAACAAGCTCATTGCCGAACTGGACCCCACGATGGACGTGACCAAGACGGCGGAGGTGCGCGCCCAGATCCAGGAGATGTTTGACCAGATCCTGGCGGAGGAGAACTTCGTCCTCAGCCGGGCCGAGCGCGCCCGCCTGTTTGACCAGATCGTCGCCGAAATCCTGGGCTATGGCCCGCTGGAGCCGTTCCTGGCCGATGAGACCATCACCGAAATTATGGTGAATGGCCCCAAGAACATCTACATTGAGCGCGGCGGCAAGATTTACAAGACCCAGGCGCAGTTTGAGGACGACGAGCACCTCATGCGCATCATTGACCGCATTGTGGCGCCGCTGGGGCGGCGCGTGGACGAGAGCAGCCCGTATGTGGACGCCCGCCTGCCCGATGGCAGCCGCGTGAACGCGATTATCCCCCCTCTCTCGCTCATCGGGCCGGTGTTGACCATCCGCAAATTCTTCCGCACCCCGCTCACCGTGGAGGACCTGATCAACCTGGGGTCCATCACGCCGGAAGCAGTGGAGTTCCTTAAGGCCTGCGTCATCGCCAAACTCAACATCGTCATCTCCGGCGGTACCGGCTCCGGTAAAACCACGCTCCTGAACATCCTGTCCGGTTTCATTCCCAACGACGAGCGCATCATCACGATTGAAAACGCGGCAGAGTTGCAACTGCGCCAGGAGCACGTGGTCACGCTGGAGTCGCGCCCCCCCAACATTGAAGGCACGGGCGAGGTGACCATCCGCCAGTTGGTGATCAACGCGCTGCGCATGCGCCCCGACCGCATCGTGGTGGGCGAGGTGCGCGATGAGGCCGCGCTGGACATGTTGCAGGCCATGAACACCGGCCACGAAGGTTCCATGACCACGTTGCACTCCAACAGCCCCCGCGACACGCTGGCCCGCCTGGAGACCATGGTGCTCATGGCGGGGATGGACCTGCCCCACCGCGCCATCCGCGAGCAGATCGCCTCGGCGCTCAACCTGATCGTGCATCAGGAGCGCCTGCGCGACGGCAGCCGCAAGGTGGTGCAGATCTGCGAGGTCCAGGGCATGGAGGGCGATGTGATCACCATGTCGGACATCTTCGTGTTTGAGCAGACCGGCATTGAAAACGGCAAGATCATCGGGCGCCTGCGACCCACCGGCATCCGCCCGAAGTTCATTGAGAAGATTGAGGCAGCGGGTATCTACCTGCCGCCCAGCGTGTTCGGCATTGGCGAACGCATCCGATACTAAATCAGTGGCCAGTGGTCAGCGGTCAGACAAACGCTGACGGCTGAAGGCTGAGAGCTGAAGGCTAGACGATGAGCCCGCTAACTTTCCTGTTCATCCTGGGTGCGCTGGCGTTGGCGCTCCTGGCCGCAGGAGTGGCCAGCCTGGCATTGCAGCGCAACGAGGCCGTGAGCACGCGCCTGAGCCGCTTCATTAACGTCGGGAGCGCGGTGGCCGTGGCCCCGGCCGAGAAGGCCGGGCGCGAAAAAGACAGAGGGAAATTGCGCAAAACCCCGCTTGCCGACCGGCTGAACAAGATGCTGGCCGGGCGGCCCTCGTCCAACCGTATCGCCATCGCCCTGGCGCGGGCCGACCTCAAGCTGACGGTGGGCGAGTTCCTGGCGCTGACGGTGATCAGCGTGATCGCCTTCATGGCCCTGGGCTGGCTGCTGTTCAATCAGATCGCGCTCGTCCTGCTCAGCGGCGTCATTGGCTATTTCGTACCGCGCTGGTATCTGGCCATTCGCCACCGCCGCCGCCTGAATGCCTTCAACAATCAACTCGGCGATATCCTCAACCTGTGGGTGAATGCCCTGCGCTCCGGCTACAGCGTGCTCCAGGCGATGGAGGCCATCGCCAGGGAACTGCCCCCGCCGGCCTCGGTAGAGTTCAACCGCGTGGTGCAGGAGCACCGCCTGGGCCTGCCGCTGGAGATGGCTTTGCAAAACCTGCTGCGCCGGGTGGACTCGGACGATCTGGACCTGGTGGTGACCGCCGTCAACGTCCAACGCGAAGTGGGCGGCAACCTGGCGGAGATCCTGGAGGTGATCAGCCACACCATTCGCGAGCGGGTGCGCATCAAGGGCGAGATCCGCGTCATGACGGCGATGGGACGCTACTCCGGGTACATCATCACCCTGTTGCCCATCGTGCTGACGTTGCTCCTGTTCGTGATCAACCGCCCCTACATTATGCAGCTTTTCCAGGAGACGTGTGGCTGGATCATGGTGGGGGTGGGGTTGACCATGATGGCCGCAGGCTTTCTGGCGATCCGTAAGATCGTGGATATTGAGGTGTAGGAGGTGGCTATGCCGATCATTCCCGTCCTCATTTTAGGTGCTATCGTGCTGTCCGGGGTCGGCATGATCGTCTATGCCCTGGCGAAGGGGGAGGACGACGACCCCTTGCAGGAACGCCTGAACGAGTACGCGGCGCGCAACCAGGTGGTCTCACTGGAGGAGATTGAACTCTCGCTGCCCTTCACCGACCGCGTCATCCGGCCCATGATCCGCAGCTTCTCCAGCATGGTCGCCCGCTTTACCCCCAACCAGACGATTGAATCCACGCAGCACAAGCTGGACCTGGCGGGCAATCCCAATAACTGGACACCGACCGAATTCTGGGGCATCCGCGTGGTGGCCGCCGTGCTCATGGGCGGTCTCTCCTTCGCGCTCTTCAGCCTGACCAAGCAGCCGGTCGTCCGCCTGGTCGGGTTAACGGCTCTGATGGCTCTCACGGGCTTCTATATGCCCGTCCTGTGGCTGAACAGCAAGATCCGTCGGCGGCAGGACGAGATCGTCAAGGCGCTGCCCGATGCGCTGGACCTGCTTACCGTGTGCGTGGAGGCCGGGCTGGGGTTTGACGCGGCCATGGCAAAGGTGAACGAGAAGTGGGATAACGAATTGTCCCTGGCCTTTGGCCGGGTGCTCCAGGAGATCCGGCTGGGGCGGCTGCGGCGCGAGGCCCTGCGCGATATGGCCAACCGCATGGAGGTCCCCGATGTGACCACCTTTGTGGCGGCGATCATTCAGGCGGAGCAGTTGGGCGTGAGCATCGCCAAGGTGCTGCGCATCCAATCCGACCAGATGCGCATCCGCCGCCGCCAGCGAGCCGAAGAGAACGCCCAGAAGGCGCCGGTGAAGATCCTCTTCCCGATGGTCTTACTTATCTTCCCCTCCCTGTTCATCGTTCTCCTGGGGCCGGCAGCGCTGACGGTGAAGAACTCCGGCGTCCTGGGCATCTTCGGCGGCGGATAAGATACCCTGACCCTCACCCCCCAACCCCCTCTCCCACAGCGTGGGAGAGGGGGCATATGGACGTGCGCCCCTGCAACCATCGTCTCCTGGATAGAGGGTAAGGAGAGGGTGATATTGCCTCCTCCCGTCCCCCCTCTCCCTACTCCCCTTCCCCGCTCTCCTCCCCATAATAGGGGAGGGGGAGTAAGAGGGGGTGAGAGGAGAGGTAGGGAGGGCATTTGCTTTTTCCTGGCTGATCCAGCACAATTGTAGGGGTAACCCTTGTGGTTGCCCAGTAGGGGCACGGCATGCCGTGCCCCTACTGATGGCTGGGATCTGACGCCTTACTGTACCCGGCGGATCCAATGCACACGCCTGGACGCAACCCTATCACCTTGGGGATCGGGGCGGTGCGCCGTTTAGGTGGGGCCTTGCTGGACCTGGTCTATCCGCCCACCTGCGGCGGCTGTGGTCGGGCGGGGACGCGCTTCTGTCCCCGCTGCACAGCCCAGGTGGCCTGGCTTGACGCTGGCCCTTTCTGCCTGCGGTGTGGGCGACCGACCTTCGCTGAGACGGCCTGCCCCTGGTGCCAGACGGCGCCGCCGTTGCTGGACGCCATCCGTTCTGCGGCGCTGTTCACCGGGCCATTGCGCCAGGCCACCCATGCGTTCAAGTACACGGGCCGGGCCGACCTGGCTGAGCCGCTGGCCGGGCTGATGGTGGCCTTCTGGGAGCGTCATCCCTTGCCCGCCGACCTCACCGTCCCCGTCCCTTTGCATCCGAACCGCCAGCGCGAGCGCGGCTTTAACCAGGCTGGGCTACTGGCCCAGGCCTTCGCCGCCCGGACGGGTCTGCCGCTGGCCCTGGAGGGATTGGCGCGCATCCGCGAAACGGCGCCCCAGGTGGGCTTAAACGCCCAGGAGCGCCGGGATAACGTGCGCGGCGCCTTCCGCGCCCAGGGAGATGCCTGGGCCGGTCGTCGCCCCTTGCTCATTGACGATGTGTGCACCACCGGGGCGACGCTGGAAGCCTGCGCCCGCGCTCTTCGCAGCGCAGGCAGCCAGGCCGTCTATGCCCTGACGCTCGCCCGCGCCGACCTCGGCCCGGCTGAATAGACGCTTGCTGACAACGCCCATGACCTCAGAAGCCCTGCCCAAAACCGAACAGCGCAGCATCTTGCGCGGCAACATCCTGGCCTTCAGCTTCGTCAGCCTGTTTCAGGACACGGCCAGCGAGATGATTTACCCGCTCCTGCCCACCTTCCTCACCGCTGTGCTCCTGGCGCCGGCGGCTGTCGTTGGCCTGATTGAGGGCCTGGCCGAAAGCCTGAGTACGCTGACCAAAGTCGTCTCCGGCTGGCTCTCAGATCGCTCCGGGCGGCGCAAGCTCTGGGCCAGTGGCGGGTATCTGCTCTCCGGGTTGGCGAAGCCCTTCTTCGCCATCGCCACCACCTGGCCGCAGGTGCTCGCCGTGCGCACACTGGACCGCCTGGGCAAGGGGCTGCGCGGCGCGCCCCGCGACGCCCTCATGGCCCTGGATGTGCCCGCAGGCCAGCGCGGCCAGGCCTTTGGCTTCCATCGGGCCATGGACACGTTGGGCGCGGTCATCGGCCCGATCCTGGCTGCGCTCTTGCTTCAGGTCTATCAAGGGAACCTGCGGGCTGTGTTTGCCTGGGCCATCCTTCCCGGCCTGCTTTCGGCGGCCGTGGCGATCATCTTTGTGCGTGAGCGCCCGGCGCCGAGCAGTGCGCTGCCCCCGCCCCAGCTCACGCTGGCCCCCTTTGATCGCCGCTTTAAACGCTTCCTGATCATCCTGGTCTTGTTCACGCTGGCCAACTCCAGCGATGCCTTCCTCCTGCTGCGCGCCCGCGTCGCCGGCCTCCCACTGACCCTGGTGCCGCTGCTGTGGCTGGTGTTCAACAGCGTCTATGCGCTGGGTGCCGGGCCAGCGGGCTGGCTCTCGGACCGCCTGCCACGCAAGCGCGTACTGATCGCCGGGTTCACCCTGTATGCCCTGGTCTATCTCGGCTTTGCCCTGGTCAGCGCCGCGTGGCAGGTTTGGCTGCTATTCGCCTGCTATGGCCTGTACTACGCCCTGACCGAGGGGGTCAGCCGGGCGCTCACCGCCGATCTCACGCCCCCCGAACTGCGCGGCACGGCCTTCGGCCTGTACTACACCGCGACCGGCCTGGCCCTGTTCCCGGCCAGCCTGATCGCCGGCCTCCTGTGGGACGCGGTGGGGCCGTGGGCGCCCTTCGCTTTCGGGGCGGGCTGGAGCGCATTGGCCACGCTGCTCCTGGCCCGCTGGGTATAGGGGAGGGGGTGACGTTGCCCCCACCCCACCCTCCCCCACAAGGGGGGATGGGATAATATGGCCCTCCCCCTGGACGGGGGAGAGGGAAGTTCCTCCCTGCTTTGCCCGTGAAAACAAAGGGGCGCGATAGCCCCACCTCTATCGCGCCCCGATGATTTATCTGGTCCGGCGTCACGAACCCGCCGGACCGCTCTTCTCACCAGGCTAGACGCGAGCGCGCCGCCATCGGCGCAGCAGCGCCCAGCTCACCAACACCACCAGCGCCGCCGGGATGAGCCAGAACGGCTGCGGCCAGTTCTGCGCCGTCCCGGCCTCGCCCTGGAACTGCGCCACCTCCACTGAAGTCGGCGGGCACGGCCCCAGATGCTCATAGCGCTGCGTGTAGTTGGACGGCGTCGTCGCGTAGCCGCCGAAGGCGTAGAAGTAGCCGCTCATCTGGGCGTGGCCGTAGTTGCGCGTGGCGTACAGCAGGTTGGCCCCCGTCGTCCAGGTGTTCGTAGCCGGGTCATACACCTGAACCGTGTCCATCGCCGTGGGGAACACACCGCCGGCCACATACAGCTTCCCCGCCACCGGATAGCCTGTGGAACTGTTGTAGGCATAGGCGTGGAAGTTGCTGGAGGCGATGGGCAGGTCGGCGATGGCGCTGATCGTGTTCGTCGCCGGGTCAAAGCGCTCGGCGATGACCTCATTGGTCAGCGTGCCGCCGGAGAACTGGCTGCCGCCCACCACGTAGATGTAACCATCTAGCACCGCCGTGGCGATGTAGCCCCGCGCCATGCCCAGCGTGGCCGACAACTGCGTCCACTTGGCGCCAGGCGCCGCCATAGGGTCAAAGCGCCAGATCGCATCGGTCATGCCCACGCTGGGCTGGAAGCCACCGAAGATGTACAGGATGTTGTTGTACACCGCCCAGCCACCCGGCAGGTAGGTCGCGCCCGCCGGCCAGGGGTCGGAGGTGAGCACCGTGACCGTGTCGGTGGCCGGGTCGTACACGCGCACATCGCCTGTGGTCACCGAGCCAGCCGCCGAGCCGCCGACGACGTAGATGCGCGGGCCGCTGGGGCCGGTGAGCTGGACGGCGGCGGCGTTGGCCGAGGACAGGTCGGGCAGCGTGGCGCTCTTCAGTGCCCAGGTGTTGGCCACCGGGTCATACTCGTAGATGGTGTTCACGAAGGTGGGGTCATCCTGGCGGCCACCCAGCAGGTAGATCTTGCCGTTGGGCGTGAAGGCGCTGGCGCCGACACGGATACGGGTGACCGGGATGGGAGCGCGTTCCACCCAGCGCGGTTGCGGGGCGCAGGGCGTGGGCGTGGGCGTGGGGCCGACGGGCGTGGCTGTGGGTGTCACCGGTGTGGCCGTTGGGGTCACCGGCGTGGCTGTGGGTGTCACCGGTGTCGGCGTGGGCGTCACGCTGCGGTACCAGCGAATGTTCAGGCCGTTGAACAGCAGCCCCTCATTGCAGTTGTATTCTAGAGCTGTTGTGCCGTCCTGAAGCCCTACTGAAGCCGAGGCGCCGTTGTTGATGCTGGGGTCGCCGAAGTCCGTGTCGCGGAACAGCATATAGATGTCGCCGGTGGCCTCCTCCAGTTGCACCTCAAAGGTAATCCCAGAGGGGCTACCGGGGAAGTGCTGGATGTCGCGGAACTCCACAGTGAAGATACGGTTTGGTGCGGTCCCCGTCGTGCTGTAGTAGATGCCGCCACCTGCCGGTGGGTACAGGTCATCCCAGAAGGGCAGGATGGCCCGGCCGAGCGTGGCGCTGGGCAAGGGACAGGCGTTGCTGAAGGCGGTGCTGGAGGTGGTGAACTGCAGGTTGCCGTTGGAACTCACGTTCACCGTCGTATAGCCCGTGCCGTAGAAGTTGAAGGTGAAGCCGATGGGCAGCGGCACGACCTGATCATCGCCGGTGATGCCGCTGGGGGTTGTCGCCGTGATCCAGGCGCGGCTGACCAGGTCGGCGCACTCGTAATAGCCGGGCGCCGGGCAGTTGCCCGTCCCCGCCATCGTGGTGAAGCTCCAGGTCTCGGAGAAGCTGCTCTGGCCGCAGGCGTTGATGGCCCGCACGCGCCAGTAGTAGGTCGTGTTGGACAGCAGGTTGGCGCTGGGCGTATAGCTCGTGCCGGTCACGGTGACATCAATCGCCGGCGAGCCGAAGTTGGGGTCATCGTCCACCTGGAGCTGGTAGCTGGCCGCTTGTGGGGCTGCCTGCCACTGGAAGGTCGGGCGCAACTGGACGTTGGTGGCGCCGTTGGGCGGGCTGACCAGAACCGGCACGCCCGGTACGGCCGTGTACACGCCCAGGGTCACCGTGACCGTGTGGGTGCGTGTGACCGTCTGGCCGTTCACGCCGATGTTGTACACGCCCGCCGCAGTGGCGCCGACGTTGACCCCCATGTTGGACGTGCCGGGGGGCACCACCGGGTTGGGCGTGAAGTTCACCGTCGTGCCGCCGGGGACGTTGAGCGCCGAGAGCGTGACCGGGGCGTTGAAGCCCAGGACGCTGCCCACGGTGACGGTGTAGGCCGTCGTCGCTGGGGCACACACATTGCGCGACTGCGGGTCCACCGCCAGGGTGAAGTCCGGCTGGAGCGGGATGCGGTCCATGAACATGTCCGGCTGGGGGATGCCGCCCTGGATGTTGCGGCTGTCGCTCCACTGGGCGTAAGCGTAGGCCGCGTCCACCGCCGAGGCATCGTAGTCGCCGTAGTAGCAGTCGCGGATATTGGGGTCAAAGTTGGGGTTGAGTTGGGGCAGGTCGGAGAGCACATCGCTCACCGCCACGTTCGGCTCCCAGGTCGTGCCGTTGTTGTAGGACAGCGCCGCGTAGTAGCGGTACAGCCGGTTCTGCGCCCCCGCCTCGCGCCGGTCGTACCAGGTGATCAGCACCGTCCCGTTCTCGTTCACCGAGATGGTGGAGTGCCACTGGTCGTTGGTGGTGGTGTCGTCGTTGATGCGCACCGGCGCGCTCCAGGTGGCCCCGTTATCTGTGGAGCGCTGATAGAAGATATTGCCGCGGTCAGAGCCTTCGCGCTTGGTGTAGGCCACGTGCACCCAGCCGTTCGGCCCCACGGCGACCTGCGGCATGGCCCAGGTGCGGATGAAGCCGTTCATCGCCGGGCGCGTGCCGCTGTTGCCGCAGGAGGTGCTCAGCCCCGCTTCGGGGATGCCACTGGCGATGTTGGTCGGTGCGCTCCAGCTCACACCCCCGTTGGTGGAGCGGGCGATCTTGATGTCGTTCGTGCCGCTGGTATAGCCGTTGATGTACACGATATAGACATCGCCGTTGGGGGCCACGGCGGGCCAGCAGCCCTGCTCGTTCACATCGCCCGCCGCCGACACAGTGACCGGCGTGCTCCAGGTGACGCCGGCATTTGAGGACCAGGTGGCCTGAATGGGGAAGCCGGAGACGCCGAAGTTGGTCCAGCACACGTACATGCGGCCATAGAAGGGGCTGGCGGGGTTATTGTCCACCCGCATCATCTCCTTGTCGTCCCCGCTGCCAGTGTGAATGTTGTTCTGGAAGTTGAACGTCTGGCACAGGTCGGTGGACTTGTACAGCCGCAGGCCGCTGGCGCCGAGGGAGGCAGCATAGAAGGAGCCATCCGCCCGCCGGTAGATCATGGCCGGGTCGCCGAAGGAGGCCTGGAAGTTGCCCTGGTCGCTGAAGGTGGCCCCGCCATCGGTGGAGCGGCTGAAGCCCATGTAGGTGGAGGTGGCGCCGCCGGAGTCGTTGTAGCCCGAGCAGATGATGTTGCCTGCCGGGCCGCCGATGGCCAGGTCGCTCTCGTTCTGGTGCTTGGGGCCGGGGTCCAGCAGGTGGTTGTTCAACTGCACATCAATGCCCAGGGGGGCCGCCGAGTTGAATGGCCCGCGCAGGTCCAGGCCCTGCGGCGCGCCGGGGATCATGCCCAACTGGCCGCATTGGACCGCCAGGCGGGTTTGCAGGCCGAAGGACATGAGGGAGACGACCTCGGGCCGTTCCAGCAGGCTACAGTCGGGGGCGCCCTCTTTTTCCTGGGCCTGGGGGGCATTGGCGCCTTGCTCCGCCGGTCGCGCCGCCGCAGGGAGCAGGCTCAGCGCGACAAGCAGAGCCAGGCCGAGCGCGAGCACGATGAACTTGCGCGTCCGGAGTCTATATATCAAATCGTTGCTCATGGTCGCCCTTTCTTTGGCACAATATGATCATCCGCCGATCAGGTGCCAGCAGTGGTGGGGACGGCTGGCACGGTGGGGAAAGGTAGGGTGATTATAGCACAAAGGGCAAATGAGGGCAAATTGGCCCGGATGAGAAATGTATTCTATATTTGGCCTATGTATCGGTGGGCCAAGCTGATTATCTGGTGACAGGCGATCAGGGCCTGCCCTCCCTCAGTCAAGTGGAGCATATCCAGACCGTCAGTTCACAGGATTTCCACGAGGTGCTGGAGAGGAGACTTCCATGAACACACAACCGACCTGCGATATTCTCATCCTCGGCGGCGGCATCATGGGCGCGGCCACCGCCGAGGCGGTGGCCCGGCGCGGCCAGCGCGTGCTCCTGATAGAGCAGTTCGCCCCTGGCCATACGCAAGGCTCTTCGCACGGCGATGGCCGCATCTTCCGCTTCGCCTACCCCCAGGCGATTTACGTGCAGATGATGCTCCTGGCCCGCCCGGCCTGGGCGGAACTGGGCGAGCGGGCAGGCCACCCCCTTATCCAGGTGACCGGCGGCTGGGATTGCGGCCCTGTGGGTAGCCCGGTCCTGGCCAGCCTGGAGACGAACTTCCAGCGCTATGGCCTCCCCTATGAACGCCTGTCGGCAATGGAGAGCAAGCGCCGCTTCCCCCACTTCCACCTTGACCGGGGTAGCGAAGCCCTCTACCAGCCTGATGCAGGCGTCGTCTTCGCCACGCCTGCGGTGCTGGCGCTGTGGCGCCTGGCCCAGGCCAGCGGCGCAGCCACAATAACCGGTGAGCGCGTCGTCGCCGTGGAGGCGCACGGTGAACTGATTACGGTGCGCGGCGCCTCCGGCGCACACTGGAGCGCGCCCCGGCTGGTGATCACCGCCGGAAGCTGGGCGCGAGGCCTGCTCAGCGAGCAGTTGGGCCTTGACCTGCCGCTCACTCCCACCCAGGAGCAGGTTGCTTATTTCCCGCCCGCCGATGACCTGGATCACCGCCTGGGGGCCATGCCCGTTTTCATAGACCATCACACGCCCGATCACCCCTTCTACGGCCTGCCCCAGATTGAGACCCCTGGCGTGAAGGTGGGCTGGCACCGCACCGGCCCGGCGGTGGACCCCGACGCCCGGCCCCCGGCCAGCGAGGCGCTCTTCGCCGAACTCCAGCGCCTGACCCGCCAGCGCCTGCCCCACCTCCGCCTCACGCCGGTGGAGCAGGTGACCTGCCTGTACACCAACACCCCCGATGAACACTTCATCCTGGACCGCCACCCCGACCTGTCCAACGTGATCATTGGGGCGGGCTTCTCCGGCCATGGCTTCAAATTCGCCCCCGCCATCGGCCACATCCTGGCGGCCCTGGCCCTGGATGAGCCATCGCCGCTGCCCCTGGACACGTTCAGCCTGCGTCGCTTCATGCAATGAACCTTTTCGCGGCGGGCGGTGTATATTCTGCGCGTCAGGCTTCGCCCTGATAGGCTCAAGCCCAAAGGGTTGCGGTTGCTCCCTGACTGTTGTTATAATGAAGCCACTGCGCGTATCCTTTCCCACCGGAGGATTCGCCCAATCTGAAAAGCCACACTGCTGATGGTGCAGGTGAGGAGAGGCTCAGGATGAAAGATGTTCAGGCCCTTGCAGAGCGTTTGATTCACAACATTGAGCGCGTGATCATCGGCAAACGCCAGGCGGTCCAGCTTACCGTGATCGGGCTGCTCTCCCAGGGGCACATCCTGATTGAGGATGTGCCTGGGGTGGGCAAGACCATGCTGGCGCGGGCGCTGGCGAAATCCATCGGCGCCACCTTCCGCCGTATCCAGTTCACGCCCGATATGCTCCCCAGCGACGTGACCGGCGTCTCGGTGTTCAACCAGGCTACCCGCGAGTTTGAGTTCCGCCCCGGCCCGATCATGGCCCAGATCGTCCTCACCGACGAGATCAACCGCGCCACCCCCAAGACGCAGTCGGCGCTGCTGGAGGCCATGGGCGAGCGCCAGGTCACGGTGGACGGCACGACCTATGTTATGGACCGGCTGTTCCTCGTCCTGGCGACGCAGAACCCGATTGAGTACGAAGGCACCTTCCCCTTGCCCGAAGCCCAACTGGACCGCTTCCTCATGCGCATCAGCCTGGGCTACCCCGACCCGGAGCAGGAGATCGCCGTCCTGGACTCGCAACAGTATGTCCACCCCATTGAGGAGCTTCAGCAGGTGGTCCAGGTGGAGGACCTGCTGCGCGCCCAGGAGCGGGTGAAAGATGTGTACGTGGACCCGCTGATCAAGCGGTACATTGTGGATATTGTCAACCAGACGCGCAAGCACAGTGAGGTCTATTTGGGCGCCAGCCCGCGTGGCTCACTGGCGCTATACCGCACCGCGCAGGTGCGCGCCGCCATCCTGGGGCGCGATTATGTCATCCCCGATGACATCAAGGCGCTGGCCGTCCCCACCCTGGCCCACCGCCTGATCATCGGCCCCGCCGCCCGCATTAAGGACGTGGACACGCGCCAGATCATCCAGGAGATTCTGGCGACGCTGCCCGTGCCGGGCGCAACGGTCGGAGTACGTGCCTGAGGTCCGCAGGCGCTCTAGGAACTCATCAGGCCCTTACGGGTAGGAGGGGCTTGAGCCCCGATTCGGTTTTAGAATGCAACGGCGCGGCATCGTCTTCCTCCTCCTCATCGCCAGCCTGATCTGGGCACTGAACACAGGCCGGGCGCTGCCCTTCAACCTGACCTATCTGCTGGCCGGGCTGCTGATCCTCTCCTTCCTGTGGACCTGGACCAGTGTCAACTGGGTGCGGGTGTCGCGGCAGACGCGGGCGCGGCGGGCGCAGGTAGGGCGCACCCTGGAGGAGCGCTTCGCCGTACGCAACACCGGTGTCCTTCCCAAGCTGTGGCTGGAAGTGCGCGATGAGTCGGAGTTGCCCAGCCACTACGCCAGCCACGTGGTGCACTCGCTGGGGCCGGGGCGCGAGCGCAGTTGGGTCGTGCGCACCGTCTGCCGCCAGCGCGGACGCTATCGCCTGGGGCCGATGACCCTGATCAGCGGTGACCCCTTCGGCCTGTTCCAGATGGAGCGCCATCTGGCGCCGACCTCCCACGTCGTCGTCTATCCTATGACGGTGGACCTGCGTAGCTTCGCCCTGCCCCTGGGCGTCCTGCCGGGGGGCGATGCCCTGCGGCGGCGCACGCACTATATTACCGCCAACGCCGCCGGCGTGCGCGATTACGCGCCGGGCGATAGCTTCAACCGCATCCACTGGCCTTCCACCGCCCGCAAAGATCGGCTGATCGTCAAGGAGTTTGAGTTGGACCCGCTGGCCGATGTCTGGATGTTTTTGGACGCGGACCGGCAGGTGCACGCCCGCCCCCGCCGGCCCAGGGCGGAGAACAACGACTGGTCGCTGTGGACCAAGGCGACGAAGTTTGAGCTGCCCTGCGACACCGAGGAGTACTGCGTCAGCATCGCCGCCTCCATCGCCCAGTATTTCATCCGCCAGGACCGCGCCGTCGGATTGGTCTCCTACGGGCAGACACGGGAGGTGATCCAGGCCGACCGGGGGGAGCGGCAACTGCTGCGCATCCTGGAGACACTGGCCGTCGTGCGCGCCGAGGGGCGCGTCCCCTTTGATGACGTGCTGGAGGCGGAGAGCGAACCTTTGCCGCGTGGCACCACCGTCGTGGCCGTGACGCCCTCGCTCAACCAGCGCTGGGCGCTCATGCTCAGCGATCTGAACCGGCGTGGCCTGCGCGCCATCGCTGTTCTCGTAGACCCCGGCGGCTTCGGCGGCATGAGCGGCGGCGCGCCCGGCATCACCGGCCTCCTCAACAGGCGCGGTATCCCCACTTACATCGTCCGCTACGGCGACGACCTGGCCGAAGTCCTCAGCCACCCGCCGACACCTGCAGCTCTCACAGCATAGGTTAGGAACGGCTTCATATTTTACGCAGCACATTGGACGTTTCACGCTTCACCTCCACAGCCTCTGCCCCCAGGTCATGACAAATGTCACCCTGAGAACGGGACTTCTGTCACTGACGCTGTCCGCCAGACAAGCGTAAACTTGGCCGTAAGGTGTGTGGAAATCCGACCGGATTGGTCCATTGACTTCCGGCCACACCAGGAGGGACGGCCATGAAAATCACCATTGATCGCGACCACTGCCACACCAGCCTGCTGTTCTGCGAGCGCTGCTTCGGCACGCTCGTGCTGTATCCGTTAGGCGTGGACCGCGCCTGCATCGTCGCCCTGGAGCAGGACGACCGCGACGACCTGACCATCGTCATGCGCTCCGAGGGAAATGAGGAGGTGCTGGTGCTGGACGATGAACTGCGCGAACTGGTCGCACGCGATGGCTGGACCCACTACGTCCATTTCAACCCGCGCTTCTTCCGGGTCTAGAAGAGGAGTCGTATGCAGAATCAGCGCACCAAGAACGGGCTGATAGAGATTCGCTGGCATGGGCGGGGCGGCCAGGGGGTCGTCACCGCCGGGAAGCTGCTGGCGGAGACGGCGCTGGAGGCCGGGCGCTACTTCCAGGCCTTCCCCGACTACGGGCCGGAGCGCAGCGGCGCCCCCATCCGCGCCTTCACGCGCCTGAGCAACGCGCCCATCCACATCCATTCTCAGATTGAGCACCCCGACGTGGTCATCGTCCTGGACGATACCCTCCTGGGTAGCGTAGACGTGACCCAGGGGTTGAAGGAGGATGGCCTGCTCATCGTCAACACCGCGCGTTCACCCGCCGAGGTCCGCAGCATCCTGGATTTCGCCGGGGGGCGGGTGGTGACGGTGGATGCCACGCGCATCGCCCTGGAGGAGTTGGGGCGCGAGATCACCGGCGGGCCGATGCTGGGCGCGTTTGCCCGCGCCACCGGCCTGTTCACTGTGGAGGAACTCGCCGAACAGACCCGCCGCCGCTTCGCCAGGAAGCTCTCGCCCGAAATGATTGAGGCCAATGTGCGCGCTATCCGGCGCGCCAGTGAGGAAGCGGAGGAAGGCTGACTCAGGCCGGGCCAAAAGCCCGGTTCTTTATGGGGGAAGAGAGACTATGAGCAAATTGATGACATGGCAAGAATTGCCCATTGGGGGCGTGATTGTTCAGGCAGGGAATTCGGTGGAGTATGTGACCGGCGGCTGGCGCACCTTCCGCCCGGTCATAGATTTTGAGCGCTGCACCCATTGCCTCTTGTGCTGGCTGTACTGCCCCGACGTGAGTATGCAGACCGCCGGGGGCAAGCTGACCGGCGTGGACCTGCTGCACTGTAAGGGCTGCGGCATTTGCTCCGAGGTCTGTCCGGCCCATGCCATCAGCATGGTCGCCGAGTCCGAGTTTGCCGCAGAGAAGGAGGTGGTCCCATGACCCGCGTGATGGCTTTAGATGGGAACAGTGCGGTGGCCCAGGCGATGCGCCAGATCAACCCGGACGTCGTCGCCGCCTACCCGATCACACCCCAGACTTCAATCGTCCAGGACTTCGCCCAATTTGTGGCCGATGGCCTGGTGGACAGCGAGTTCATCGCGGTGGAAAGCGAGCACAGCGCCATGAGCGCCTGCATCGGCGCTGCTGCCGCCGGTGGCCGGACGATGACCGCGACCTCCTCCCAGGGCCTGGCGTTGATGTGGGAGGTCGTATATATCGCTGCCTCCCTGCGCCTGCCCATGGTCATGCCGGTGGTCAACCGGGCGCTTTCTGGGCCGATCAACATCCACTGCGACCACTCCGATTCTATGGGCGCGCGCGACGCGGGCTGGATCCAGCTTTTCTCGGAGAACGCCCAGGAAGCTTATGATAACACCATCCAGGCGGTGCGTATCGCCGAGCATATGGATGTGCGCCTGCCGGTCATGGTCATGCAGGACGGCTTCATCACCAGCCACGCCGTTGAGCGGGTGGAGATTTACGATGATGAGGCCGTGCGCGAGTTCATTGGCCCGTACAAGCCGCTCTACCCCCTCCTGGACGTTGACCACCCGGTCACCTATGGCCCGCTGGACTTCTACGACTACTACTTTGAGCACAAGCGCCAGCAGGTGGAGGCGTTGCGCCACGCCAAAGGCGTGATTGAGGAGGTGGGCCGCGAGTTCGGGCAGAAGTTCGGGCGACGCTACGGCCTGTTTGAGACCTATCGCCTGGCCGATGCCGAGGTTGCGCTGGTCGTCCTGGCTTCAACGGCGGGCACAGCGCGGGTCGTCGTGGACAAGCTGCGGGCAGAGGGGATCCGGGCGGGGTTGCTCAAGCCGCGCGTCTTCCGGCCCTTCCCCGCCGAGGAGATCATCGCCGCGCTGAACGGCGTGCACGCCGTCGCGGTGATGGACCGCTCCATCGCCTTCGGCGCCATGCACAATGGCGGCCCGCTTTGGTTGGAGATACTCGCCGCTGCCAAGCTTTACAGGCTGGATGTGCCCATTGTGAATTACGTCTTCGGCCTGGGTGGGCGCGATGTCACGCCGGAACAGATTGAGCGCGCCGTCCGTGAGACGTGGAAGGCGGGCATGCTGGGCAAGGCCGAGCGCATCGTCACCTACCTGGGCGTGCGCGGCGATGAGAACGGACGGGCGGAGATGGAGAACCGGGCCGTAGCCTTGGGCGATTTCAGGCTGGGGCCACTGGCCGCCGATGCGTCCGCTGGCAACGGCCATGAACTTGTGGAAGCGTAGAGGAGTGCACCATGCCTACACCACTGTCTATCCGAGAACTCGCTCAACGTGAGGACCGCCTGGCGCCGGGCCACCGGCTGTGCGCCGGTTGCGCTGCCCCCATGATCGTCCGGCTGGTGCTCAATGCGATTGACGAGCCGGTGGTGGTCGTCAACGCCACCGGCTGCCTGGAGGTCTCCACCACCATCTATCCCTACACCTCCTGGCGCGTGCCCTGGATGCACAACGCCTTTGAGAACGCCGCCGCGACCGTCGCCGGCATTGAGTCCATGTACCGCTCGCTGGTGCGCCAGGGCAAGCTGCCGGAGCGCAACATCAAGTTCATCGCCTTCGGCGGCGACGGCGGCACCTATGACATCGGCCTGCAGGCGCTATCGGGCGCGTTTGAGCGCGGCCACAAGTTCCTGTACATCTGCTACGATAATGAAGGCTACATGAACACCGGCATCCAGCGCTCCGGCGCCACGCCCTATGGCGCCAACACCACGACCTCGCCCGCCGGCAAGGTCAGCTTCGGCAAGGCGCAGCCGCGTAAGGACCTGACGGCCATCGCGGTCGCTCATGGCATCCCCTACGTCGCCCAGGCGTCGCCGCACCGCTGGAAGGACCTGATGATGAAGGTGCGCAAGGGTGTGGCTGCCGATGGCCCGGCCTTCCTCAACGTGCTCTCCTCGTGCAACCGTGGCTGGCGCCAGGAGCCTTCCGAGACGATTGAGACCAGCCGCCTGGCGGTGGAGACATGCTACTGGCCGCTGTTTGAGGTGGAGCACGGCGACTGGAAGCTCAACTACATCCCCAAGCAGAAGCTGCCGGTGGAGGAATGGCTCAAGACCCAGGGGCGCTTCAAGCACCTGTTCACGCCGGAAAACCGGCACGTGATTGACGAGATCCAGGCGGAGGTGGACCGGCGCTGGGAGCGGCTGCTGCGCCTGGCCGAGGAGGCGCCGCGGGCCACGCCTGTCAAGGCGGGTTAGCTTTCCATTCGGGTGAGCCGATGACGAGCGGCCTGCACACCGAGACGATCTGGCGCTATGAGCATGGCCACTGGGTGGCGGAGGAGCGGCCTGTTATCCTGGAAGCGCCGTTCAGCATCTCGGTCAACGGGCAGCCTCTGGCGACCCTGTTGTGCACGCCGACCGATCTGCATGCCCTGGCGATTGGCTTCCTGCTTAACGAGGAGCTAATCACAAGGATAGAGGAGATCCATCACATTGACCTGCGGGCCGAGGGCCGGGTCGCGGACGTCTGGCTGTACCACGACCTGGCGCTGCCGGAGCAGCCCATCCGGACCTCCGGCTGCACCGGTGGCCTGACCTTCCACGAATCCGCGCCAGGCGACTTCCATCTGGCCTCCGACACCCGGCTCTCGCCGGAGCAGGTGCCCGCGCTCATGCACGCGCTCATCGCCGCCGGCACGCTGTATCAGCAGGCGCGCGGTGTGCACACTTCGGCGTTGAGCGACGGCGCGCGGCTGCTCGTTGTCGCCGAGGACGTGGGCCGGCACAACACGCTGGACAAGATCGCCGGGCTGTGCCAGCTTCAGGGCCTCCCCACGCAGGGGCGCATCCTCTTGACCACCGGACGGATCAGTTCCGAGATGCTGCGCAAGGCTGCGCGCATGGGCGCCCCCATCCTCATCTCGCGCACCTCGCCGACCGCGCTCTCTCTCCGGCTGGCGCGGGCCTGGGGCATGACGGTTGTCGGCTACGCCCGCGCCGGGGGCTTCACTGTGTACAGCGGACGCGAGCGGCTGGACACGCCCGCCCCTATTGCGCCCTCGCCTGTGGCGAGGGCTGAAACCACGCTCATAATGGGGTAGAATTTATCTCAACTCATGACACCGCCAGCCGCGACCCGCCTGCCATCTTGACCACGTGGATGCGAGCAGGAAAGGCGTCCTTGAGTTCGTCAAGGTGCGTGACGACGATGATGCGGGCGAAGTCCCGGCTGACCGCGTTGATGGCTTCAATAAGCTGCTCGCGCCCGTTGGCATCCAGCGCGCCGAAGCCCTCATCCACGACCAGCGTTTGCAGTTGCGCCCCGGCCCGCCGGGCCAGGAGCTGCGACAGCGCTACGCGGATGGCAAAGTTGACCCGAAAGCCCTCCCCGCCGCTGTACATGTGGTAGTCGCGTGTGCCTAACTCATCCGAGATCTTGATGTCCAGCGTCTCCACCGTCTCGCCCTTGGTGGTATCGCGCTGGGTCTCAAAGCGGACGTGCATCCGGCCGTTGGTCATGCGGCTGAGCAACTCGTTGGCCGTCTTCTCAATCTCCGGGATAGCCGTCTCAATGATCATCGCCGGGATGCCCTTCTTGCCGAAGGCCAGGCGCAGTTCCTCATAGATCGCCTTGTCCTGCTCCAGCTTCGCCTGTATCCCCACGAGTTGCTCGCGCTGCCTGGCCCGGTAATTGAGCGCATCCAGCTTTTGTTGTGCCCGATCCAGGCGCAAACGGGCCTCGTGCTCGGCCTGGCGCAGCTCAGCCGCCCGCCGCCGGATCTGCTCCGCAGCGGCCAGCCGCTTTTTCAGGGCTTCAGCCTCCGCCTGGAGTTCACTAATCCTCTTCTTTTCGGCTTCTACGGCTGCCGCCTGGCGCTGGCACTGGTCGTCCAACTCCCTCACACGCCGGCGCTCGCCCTCCAGTTGAACCAGCGCCAGGTCCAGTTCGCGTTTGTGCGCCTCAAACGGCTGGTACTGCTGGTGCTGGCGCCGCACCTGCTGGTGCGCCCCCGGATCATAGCCCAGATCGGCCAGTTGGCGGTCAATCCCGGCCAGTTCTTCCCGCGCTCCGTGGGCGAAATCCTCAAAGGCGAGTTGGGCCTCAAGCTTCTCTATATCGGTTTTCAGCGCCGTAGCTTTTTCCTGGGCCGCTTGTGTTGCCTTCAACTGCTCTTCCAGCGTAGCGATCCACTTGTGCACGGCATCGCGCCGCTTGAGCTCGCGGTCAAGATCGGCGATATGGCTGTCCAGTTCCTGAACGCGCTTATCTACCTTGTCCAGTTCCGCCTTGTTTGTGCGCAAGCGGTCAGCCTTTTCCTTGCCCTCGGCGCGGAAGCGGTCAATCAACTCCATGCACTTGTCCTGGCTAAGCGGCTGGCCGCACAGCGGGCACTCGGCCACACCCAGGTCAGCGCCCTGCTCCAGCAGCTTCACTTTTTCCTTGAGCGGCTCAATCTCCTCATGGAGTGCCCGGCTGCGCGCAGCCAAATCGGCCCGCGCTTCGGCCAGCTTTGCCCGGTCGGCCTGGAGCCCATCGCGCTGCGCCTGGACCGCGTCCAGATGCTCCATCTGAGACCGCGCATCCTCCAGGTGCTTGAGCAACTCGCCCTCTTCTCCGGCCTTCTTCTCCTCCTCGGCCAGTCGGGCCCGAAGCTGGCGCACGTGCTCTTTCAGCCGGGCTTCCTCTGCCTGGATCGCGCCCTTTAACCGCTCGCGCTCGCGGTTCAGCCGGTGATAGACCTCGGCCTGTGTGCTCAGGCGCTCGTCCTCACGGCGGGCCTCCAGCCAACGCTGATAGCCCTGCTCAATCTCCTCGCGTCGGGCGATTGTGTCCTCATGTTGCTTTAATTGGCGACGGGCCTCTTCTAATTGCTGCTGGATACGCTCTAACTCGCGTTGGGCCGCCTGGAGGCGCGCGCCCTGATCGGCCTGTTGCCGCTCAACCCCCTCAAGCTTCTGCGCGATCAGGTCCATCTCGCGTTCGGCGGCATCGGCCTGCTCGCGCTCCGCGCTCAGGCGCACGACATCGGCCTGGGCGGCCTCCAATTCCTTCTCAATGTCTTCCCGCTGGGCCAATTCCCTGTCAATATCCTCAAGCTGATAGGTGATCCGGCTGAGTTCCTCCTTCACCTTGTCCAGCCGCTCTTTCGCCCGGCGGTCATACTCCTCCCATTGCTCCAGGCCGAGGATGTCGGCCAGGACCTGCTTGCGTTCGGCGGGCGGCTTGATGGTGAAGGCGTCGGCGCGCCCCTGCATCAGAAAGGCCGAATGGATAAAGGTGTCATAGTCCAGGCGCAACAGTTCGGTGATCTTGGCCTGGGTCTGGCGCACGTTATCTTCGCCCAGCGAACGCCATGCGCCGTTGTGCTCCACCTGCAGGTCCAGGAGGGTGCGGCCGGGGGATTTGCCGCCGGAGCGCGTGGCCTTGCCCGCCTGGCGCTGACGCGTGACGCGGTACACGTGGTTGCCGAGCTGAAAGGTGAAGGTCACCCACATCTCGGAGCGGCCATGATGGATGAGTTCGTCATCGCTGCGGGCGCGGGCCTCGCCCCACAGCGCCCAGGTGATCGCGTCCAGGAGCGCGCTTTTGCCCGCGCCGTTCTCCCCGGAGAGGCAGACCACGTGCAGCCCGGCGAAGTCCAGTGATTCGGGTCCACAATAGGCCAGGAAATTGTACAGTTCCAGCTTGAGCGGGATCATACGCACCCCCTACTCGCCTTCAAAGATGGGTCGGGCATACGCAAGCAGCAGCGCGATGCGCCCCGGGTCGCTGCCTTTGGCCTGGAGGTAGCGCTCCAGCAATTGGGGCGGCGTCAGGCCCTCCGGCGACTCCGTTCCCAGGCGAATGGGCACTTGACGGTTCATCTCTTTGTTCAATCGGATGAAGTATGCCCCCTGCTTTTTGGCTTCCTCTTCAATCTCGCGCGTGTTCAGTGCGCTCTCCTGCTCCGGCGTTATCCCTATTGTGATACGGGCGATGGCATCGGTGAGGTCGGCCTCGCGGATGGCCGCGATCGCGGCGCCGGTCAGGTCCGGCTCATAGGTGACATCCACCCGGACGGTGCGCATGGGCCGGGCCTTGACGGGGATGAACTCATACGTCGTCGCGCCCTTGACGAGTTGGACCCAGCAGAAGCCCTTGGGCTCATGCTCCTCGCCGAAGTCAATCCGCTCCAGGCTGCCCGAATACACCACCGGCGGATAGCCGCCCGCGTTCACGTCCTGGTGCTTATGGATGTGGCCGAGCGCGCAGTAGTCAAAGGGGCCGTCCGTCAGGGCGCTTTTGAGCACCGTGACATCGTTCCCCAGCATCACCTGCCGTTCCGAGCCCCAGGCCGCGCCCGCCACGCTGAAATGCCCCGCCAGCACCGCCGGGATGTCCGGGTCAATCTGCCGCGCCAGGGCCTCAATGTTCTCGGCGACGAGATCGGTGAGAGCGCGGTCAAGCTGCTCAATGGTCATGCCCTGGAACTCTTCACGGGCCAGCAGGCGCTGGCGCATGGGGTAGGGCACGGTGGCGACCTGCACCGGGCCGTGGCGCGTCTTGATAGTATACACGGTTTCTTCACGTGCGACGATGATATGGGGCACGGCCAACGTGTGGAAGATGTCCACGGTGCTGGCGCGCTTCTCTATGGCGGGCAGGTCGTGGTTGCCCACGAGCAGGAGGGTGGGAATGCCGGCCTCGGATAGGCGGCGGATGCGGCGGGCGAACTCGCGCTGGAGCGTGGGGTTGGGGTCGCGCGTCTTGAAGGCGTCCCCGGCGAACAGGACGAGATCGGCCTCGTGCTCAATGGCGTAGTCCACAACCTCGGTGAAGCGGCGCAGGAAGTCCAGCACGCGCCCGTTGACGCCGGTCTCCGGGTCAATGTGGCCGTAGTTTTCGGTGCCGATGTGGATGTCGGCGAAGTGCAGCAGGCGAATGGGGGTCATGTTTGAATTTCAGACCTCTGAACGAATCTTCTATAGCGCCTCTACGGAAACAAGACCTCCTTCAATGAACTGCACGTTCAGTTCGTATCCGTCCAGTAACAGGGTCCCAAGCAATGGACGTGCGCCAATAGCCAGCACCTCTACTTGATGCTCCTGGCTATCCCACAGGATAGTCGCCATATATACACTGACGTGGATGGTGCTATCATCGGCCAGGTTGGCAGTGACCCGCCGCAGGAACGGTAGATTCATCGCTCCTATCACTGCAGGGGGCAGGGTCAAATAGCCAACGAATCCGGTATCCACGGCGAACTGAAGATTCACATTCAGGTCGCCAGGAAATCGGAAAGTCAATTCTATGAAGGCGTGATGTGCACTTACCCGGCCATTCATACTGCGTTTGTCGGCCTGAGTACACCGCCGAGCGTGTACACGGCGTTGTAGCCAATCCGCAGTCCATAAAGAGCCGCACCGGGATGTTTAGCCAGCAAGCGACGGCTGGCCGCGAGACCATCCTCATCAATCTCGTAGTCGCCGGTCTCCACATCAATGACGATCTGTTTGCCAATGTTCTCCGGCGTTTCTACCAGTGGTCGGATTTGTCGCTCGTATAGCTCCTGTCCGCGCCTGTCAATCTCCTCATCCGTTAAACGTGCGTGGGGCATGTTGGCTCCCTCCCTCCTTTCCATTCTACTCACCAGCTATTATCTTACTCCCATTTCGTTAAATCGGCGCAGAAAATCCAGGACACGCCCGTTGACGCCGGTCTCCGGGTCAATGTGGCCGTAGTTTTCGGTGCCGATGTGGATGTCGGCGAAGTGCCGCAGGCGAATGGGGGTCATGGCTAATCAAACCCCTCAAACTCCCCCTCACCCCGCAGAATCGCCTTATTGCGCTTCAGTACCTCCTCCGGCGCCTTGCCGTCGCCCTGGGCCAGCGCGGCGTAGAGCGACTGGTAGTCGCGCGTCTTAACCACGACGGGCATGGGCACGGCGTGGCCCAGGATGAGCGCCTGCTGGCGCGTGTCCAACCGGGCGAGCACCTCGCGTAACGCACCCGCGCCGGAGACGCCGGAGAACACCGCGCGAATGTCGGCCTCGTTGTCCAACAGACACGTCACCCGCGTGCCGATCTGGCTCATGACCTCCTCGTCAATCCCGCTGGGGCGCTGGTCCACAATCAGCAGGGTGACGTTGTACTTGCGCAACTCCCGCGCAATCGTGCCGAAGACCGTCTGGCGCGAGATGAGCGGGTCCAGGAACTTGTGCGCCTCCTCAATCGTGATCACCAACGGCCGGGGTTCATCGGCGGTGCGGCCCAGCGCGGCCTCCTTGCGCTTGACGTACTCCTCGTGGATGCGCCGCGTCAGGAAGTTGGCCACCAGGATGTAGGCTTCCAACGAGTTGCCGTAGCGCCCAAACTCAATGACCACGCTGATGCCTTTGCTCAGGTGGTCCAGGATTCGTTGGACGACGTTCGTCTCCAGCCCCGGCTTGAGGAAGGCGAAGCGGCGGAAGATGCCCAGTTTGCGCTGGATCGCGCCGAGTGTGCCGGGGTGCAGGCTGCCCTGGTCCACGATGGATTCTATCTCCTCGGCGATCTCATCCTCAGCAAGCAGTTTAGCGATCCAGTCCCTGCCCAGCCGCCGCCGCAGGAAATACAGCGCGTTGGCCTGCACATCGGTCAGCCCCAGCAGGTCGCGCAGCATGTCCACATCTTCCGGCTCAATCTGCTCGTAGCCGATCTCCACCTCAAAATCCACTTTACTCCCCCGTCTACGAGAAGATTCCGTATCCAGGGTGACAACTGCGACACGCCCGGTGGGGAACAACTGGCGCAGGCCCTTGACCTCATAGCCGCCCTCGCCCTGGCTCTTCCAGCCGTACTCGTTGTGCATGTCAAACACCAGGTTGACGGCCACATCCTGCTGGATGATGCCCGCCAGCAACATGCGCGTCAGGAAGGTCTTGCCTGTGCCACTCTTGCCGAAGACGCCGCTGGAGCGCTCCACAAACTTCTTGAGGTCCAAGCTGACCGGGATGCCCTCCATATCCAGAGGCTCGCCGATCTTAAAGTGAGTGGCGTCCTCCTGGCCGAACACCTGATTCACGTCCTCCTCGGTGGCGGTGTACACCACCGAGAAGTGCTCCGGCACGGTCTTGACCGGCTTCGGCTCCTTGGCGCCCTCCTCCAGCACGAGCATCGGGCTGACGTGCAGGCGGCCAAACGTGCTCGTCCCGGCGTATACCTCGGCCATGAATGGGTCGGAGGTATCCGGCGGGGTCTTCTCAATCAGCGGGTTGGTGTTGTCCAGCACAATATCCGTGATCAGGCCGAAAAAGCGCCGCCCGGTGCGCGCGCCGTGAATGACCACGTAGCGCCCCACCGCCAGCCCTTCAATGACCACGCTGCGCGGGTCCAGCTTGACATCCAGCCCTTTAGACAGTGACCCGCCCACGACGATGCCCAACCGTTGGGCGTCCGTCTTGGGCGGGCGGTAGAACCATTGATCCAGGTCTTCTGCTTCCGCCATCCTTCGTCCTCCTAGGGGGCCTAACCCCCGCTCACAGAGCTAAGGCCGGATCCTCCGCAGCACCCCATCCAGCAAGACCAAGTTGCCGCCCAACAGCCGCGCCAGTTCGCGCCCGGCCTCCACCCGGAAGTCCCGCCCTTCCGCGCCACGCGCCCCCGCCGCCAGCCGCAGATGCGCTGCCAGCAACTCCTCCCGCGGCACCTGGTCGGCGGCGAGCACCAGCCGGAAGTAATCAAAGGCTGAGGTAAACTCAACCAACTCGGCCTCGTCGCACAGGTAGACCTTATCCAGGCTGAGCGGCGGCTGGGGCGGCAGGCTGTGCAGGATGCGCCCCTCCAGGCGATGGCCGACGACCAGCAGGCTGATCTCCACAGGGATATGCCGATTGCGCAACTGATCCTGGATGATCTCCTCGTCCGGTTCGGGGAGCGAGGCCAACTGGCGCACCAGGGGGTCATCGTCCACGTAGATGTCGTAGATCATGCCGTAGACCTGGCAACGCCCCCCCTGGGCGTTCACCCGCGCCAGCGCCCCAAACGTGGGCAGCGCCGATAGCGGCACGCGGCAGCCCGCTGTGAACCGGGTTGTGCTGGCGTTCAGCACGCGCCCGATGTGTTGGTGCATCACTGGCTCAGTGCTCATCTGAGAGGTCCTTATTTTACCGCAGAGATGCAGAGAACGCAGAGGGGCGCAGGGATTTTATAGATGTCTTTCGGCTCCTCTACGCTCTCCGCTGTAAGGGCGCAGCGGCGCTGCGCCCCGACGTGAAAAATACCTCCTATCGCCCGTGTCGCCTGCCGCTGAAGCGCACCAACCCCTTCGTCCGCGCCTTATTGGAGACGTCGGCGGGGAGGCGATGCCTTAAGAGCACATGCCTGAGCATGGCTTCAAGCTGGCGCTTGTCCTCCGGCGTGACCACGGCCAGTTCATGCGCCCGCGCCAGGACATAGGGATAGCCGTCTATGACGCGACACTGGTGATACAACAGCGCGTGCAGGCAGTCCATTGCCCCCGGCTGGCGCACCACCCACTCCGGCACCTCCACGCGGGCGATCTTCGGCTGGAGGCTGACAGCGGAGACGTTCAGGTAGAAGAAGTAAATGCCGTGGCCGGACTGGGCATAGCGCTGATTGACCGCCGATTCGGCGATGAACAGCGCGGAACGCTCGCCCGGCTGGAGCAGCCCTTTGAACAGGGCTTCGTCGTCCAGCCCCTGAAACTCGCGCCAGCCCAGGCGTTGTGGAAGCGGCTGAGGCAAATCCCACCCGACCAGATCAAGCAGGCTGACCACCCAGGGGCTGCGCGGGCGGTCCACGTAGCCTGCCGCGATCACGCCGTTGCCTTGGAGCGCGGTCAATTGCGCCAGGTAGCGCGCCAGGTCCTCCTCAAAGGTGTCGCGGTCCGCCGGGCCAACATGGCCGTAAAGCAGGAGTGGGCCATCGGTGAGGGTGATGGTCGGGGTGTTGTGGGTGTGCTTAGTCAAAAGCGCCAGGCGCTCAATCTCGGCCAGGTCGCGGTAGCTCTCAATGCGGCGCGGGCGGATGAGCTGGCCGTCTTCGGAGAATAACTCCTCATCGCGATAATACAACGTGGGCATGGTGTAGCAATCCGGCGCCTGGCCAGAGCCGTGCCTGTAAACGATGCTGCCGACGTTGATCAGATAGTAGAGCGCGAGGCCGTGCGGGTCGGGGAAAATCTGCGAGCCATCGGCGGCGATCAGCGTGGCCTGTGTGGGAGCCGGGGGCAGCGGATGGACGGCATCCGGCGGTTCATCGGAGGGCGCGGCGCCGCGCCATTCCACCCCGGCGGCGCGGATGGCGTCCAGCTTGGCCCGCAGGTCATCTACCTGGCTGGCCGCCTGGCGCAGCCGCGCCCGCGCCAGCCCGGCCTTCTCGTGCAGCGCCTGATCGCGGGCGGCCAACGTCGCGCCCATCTCCTCCACTTTCTTGGTGAGTTCCTTGAACTCTAGCGTCAAGCGGCTGCCTCCACCTCCGGCCCGAACGTTTGTTCAGGATTATAGCGCAACGATTCGGTTCTCACAAGCGGGTTTATGCGCCTTATCTTAAAAAGACAGGCTTTCACCCGCATTCAGATAGCTGACGCCGAGACTCCTGCTGCGCCATCCGCCCCAAGCTGATCCGGCGTTGGGCTACACCTTGTCCATCAGCCGGGGACGGCAGCAAGGGAGAGACTTAACCGGGGTGACGAACGGTCAGGGCCAGGGGCTGCGCAGCGGTCTTTTGCACTCGTAAACCTCCGGTAGCGGAAAACGGTCCGGCACGCCCTGCCATTCCCGGCGCACCTCCTCCGGCAGCGGCGTCCCTGGGACCTTGCGGAAGGGGTGCAGCAGCACCTCTCCCTCCACCGTGATCTCCAGAGGATACAGATCGAGGCTCCTGGCGTATCCCGCAAAGCGCAGATCGGCCAGGGCGCCGTCGGCGCACCACTTGGCCCCGCTGCATGGGTCCTCAAAACGATTATTCAGAGCCACCCATTTGATGCGGCATGAGTACGGATATTGCGCGGTCGCCTGTGCATCCCAGGCGAGGAGTTGCCCATTCAGGTTCACGACGTAGACAGCGAGGTCTGACCGCAAAACCCGGTACTGCGGGGCGCCCGGCGGGAAATCGGTGACGCGGCCCAGCGAGAAGACCTCCTCACGCGGCAGAGCAAACCATAGCGAAACTGCCACCAACGCACAGAGAGCCAGGATCATCCCGGCCAGGCAGGAGCAGGCAAGGGCTTCCTGGCGATTCATCGCCCCCTCTTCCCACCCTCTGTATTCTATCCCGTCCCCTGCGTCCCGCAAGTGAGTGCTATAAGGCCAGGAGCGCCGGTGTTAGCCAGCTATCCCCTTAGAGCATAACACCCAGTACCGGGCTTCAGTCCGGTTCTCCCCTTTGCGGGGGCGTTTGACTTGACCCCCGATCCACCTTATCCTATAATTGGGTGGAATTGGACGTCTGGTAAGGAGGGGGCTGACATGGCAGAGCAAATGGCTGAGGAGATGGCTGCAGAGGCCCGCCCCCAGGCACAAGAGGAGCAGGCCGAGGCACGGGAAGAAGTGCGCAGGATGAAAGCGCGCATGCGAGCGCTGTTCCCGGAGGAGTTTGTTGAGCATAGCCGCAATGCGCGCCGCGAGATGCGCGCCGCCTGGCGCTCGCTTCTGCCCGAAGCCTTCTGGGAGCACCGCCGCGCCGCCCGGCGCGAAATGCTCCTGGCTGTGCGTAGCCTGGTGGATGCCACGATTGACCGCTTAATTGAGGCGGAGGAACCCAAGCAGCAGCGCCGCGCCCGCAGAAGGATTGACGTCACCTAGGGGGCCTCAAGGGAACCCTAACCTAGCGCAGCAACAGGGCGCGCAGCCAGATCAATACGCTGATCGCTACCAACGCCGCCCCGATCACAGCCTGGCCGGTGACGTAGAGCAGGATGCCGGACACCAGCAGGCTGGCGAAGATCACGCCCCAGAACAGGCGGTTGATCATCGCCTCCAGTTGGTCTATCTTGCGCCCCAGATCGCGCCCCACCCCCACGCGCACCTCCAGATCACCGGAGAGCGCCCGGTTGAAGAACTGGTTGGCCTGGCGCGGCATCACGATCAGGTTCTGGGCGATGTCGCCGATCTGCTCCAGCCAGCCCGATATCGTCGCCGGGCCCTCCTCGCTCAGAAGCTCCTGGACATAGGGCTGCACCTCGGCGAAGACGTTGAAATCCGGGTCCAGGCTGGTGGCCAGGCCGGAGAGGATGCCGAGGGCACGGCCTAAGAAAATGAAATCGCGGGGGATCTGAAAGGGCATACTGAGGAGGAGTTGGCGGAACTCCAGGATGAACTCGCGGAACTCACTCATCTCAAGCTGGCGCAACTCCCCCATGCTCAGACCCCAATAACGCTCAAACACCTTGCGCACGGCCTGCTCAATCAGGGCCAGGTCGGCGCCTGGCAGGAAGAACCCCAGCCGGTCCGCCGCCTGCACCACGCGGTGCGGGTCGCGGGTGCCGATGCCGATGGCCGCCTCGCGCAGTTGCGCCCGCATCTCCGGGGTGATGCGCCCCACCATGCCGAAGTCCACAAAAGTGAGTTGAAACGGGCGCGGCCTCTCCTCGTCATCGCCCAGCGGATGGACGAACAGGTTGCCGGGGTGAGGGTCGGCGTGGAAAAAGCCATCTTCAAAGACTTGCTGGAGATAAGTGCGGAATACCCGCCGGGCGACAGCGGGCAGAGGGATACCCGCAGCCTGAATGGCCGCGTGATCGCTGATCTTGATGCTCTCCACATCTTCCAGGGTAAGCACGCGTTGGGTCGTGTGCGACCAGTAGACCTTGGGGACCAGCACGCCGGGGCTATCGGCGAAATTCTCGGCGAAGCGTTCCGCGTTATGGCCCTCGGCGATGTAGTCCAGCTCCTCCCACAGGGTGCGGCTGAACTCGGCAAAGAGCGCGTCCAGGTCGGCGCGACGGCGGATGGGCGGGTAACGCTTGAGCCAGCGGATGGCCGTGTGCACGGCCATCAGGTCCACCCGCACCAGTTCCTCAATCCCCGGTCGTTGCACTTTGACCGCAGCCCGTCTGCCGTCGGGCAAAACCGCGCGGTGCACCTGACCCAACGAAGCGGCAGCCACGGCGCAGGGTTCAAACCGGGCGAACAGAGCCGAGAGGGGACGCCTGAACTCGGCCTCAATCAGGCTTTGGATGGCGGCGAAGTCCTCGGCGGGCACCTCATCCTGGAGGCCGGCCAACTCATCGGTGACCTCTGTGGGCAGGATGTCCACGCGGGCGCTGGCGAACTGGCCCAGTTTGATGAGCACGCCCCCCATCTCCACCGCCAGCAGGCGGAACTCGCGGGCGATGTGGCGGTAGCGCGCCAGCGCGGTGCGCCGGGCGAGTGCGCCCCCACCTATTCGCCGCACGATCAGGTCCCACCAGATCAGCGCGGCAATGGTCCGGGCGAAGAAGAAGACGATACGACGGTAGCGGTGTTGTAAGGACGGAGGAGCCTCTATCGTCCGTCCCGTCGTTACGCTCAGGGCAGGCTCTTCGTCCTCCGCCCTCCGTCTTTTGTCATCTCTCATGAGCTGCCCCCGGCGACTTGGCAAAGAGGATACGTAATGTCCCGTCCTCAAAGTGGGCGCGGGTGGCATCCAGGCCCCACAGGGCACGCGGTAGGATGAAGTTGCGCCGGTAGCTGCCCACACGCAGGCTGAGTTCATCCAGCTTCTGGACCAGCTCAATCTCACCTTTGGTGACAAAGGGCAGGGGCACGACCAGGACAAAGCCCTCCGCTGTGGTCTCAATGCGGTGGGTCTGGCCCTCAAAAAAGCGCTCCACCGGATCGCGCTGGCCGTAGAGTTGCTCGGCCAGCCGTTGCAGCAGGTCCATTCCGCCGACCTCGCGGCGCAGGAGTTGCGCCTTGAGGATGGGCAGCGGGGCGAACGCCTCTTCAATCAGCTCCAGGTTCTGCGCCTGGTCGCTCTTCCAGCCCTGAAAATAGGGGTCCTGCACCTCGGCGGGGAGCAGCCGGTTGACGATGACTGCGTCGGTGGCGTAGCCGTAGAGATTAAGGTAAGTATACAGCCGCTGGGTCTCCTTAATGACCATGCGTTCGGCGTTGACCACCAGGCGCACCGAGGTCATCTGCGGATCACCCAGGTAGCGCTGCACCTGCTTCAGGTCGCGGAAGAGCTTCTCCACAGCCTCCAGCGCCTGCTCGTCGGGCACCTCAGCGCCCAGGGGACGGGCGATGGGGCGCAACACCCGCGCCGCGCTGCGCCCCAAGGGGAACAGGTGCTCAAACCACCAGCGGCTGGTATCGGGCAGGCTGAGCAGCCGCAGCGTCTCGGCGGTGGGCGCGGCATCAATCACGATCACCTCGTACTCGGCCTGTTCCACAAACTGGTTGATCCACAGGAGGTTGGCGCCCTCCTCCAGGCCGGGGATGATGGTGATGTCCTCGGCGACGAGTTCATCCACGCCGCGCCAGGTCAGCAGCGAGGCCAGCGCCCGCTGGAAGGCGCCCCAATGCTTCTGCATGGAGTAATAGACATCAATCTCCTGTGCCCACAGGTTGGGACACACCGCTTGAGGTTCGGACCCCAATTCGCGATGGAGCGCATCGCCCAGGCTGTGGGCGGCGTCCGTGCTCAGGACAATGGTGCGATGGCCGAGTTGGGCGCAGCGCAGGGCTGTCGCCGCCGCGATACTTGTCTTGCCCACGCCGCCTTTGCCAGTGTAAAGTAAGATCCGCATGGCACTATTTTACCGCAGAGAACGCAGAGTTCGCAGAGACATATCAAAAACCTCCGCAATCTCAGCGCGCTTTGCGGTGAACAGAAGTTACGCCCCTGATCCCACGCGCTGCCGCTCACCTTGCTGTACGACAAGCTTGGTGAGTTCGGCGGCCAACGCCGGGATGAAGATGAGCGGCAGTATCACCGACCACTCGCGCAGGCCCAACGATGTGGTGTTGAAGATGGGCTGCAGGAAGGGGACATAGAGCACGGCCATGAGCAGGACGAAGGAGGTAGCCACGGCGACCTGCATGGACGGGTTGGAGAAGACCCCCATCTTGAGCAGCGGGTAGCGTTCCGAGCGGGCGGTGTAGGCGATAGGGAGTTCGGACAGCGCCAGGGTCATGAAGGCCATCGTCTCGGCCAAGGCGACGCCACCCCAGTGCATACCCAGGGCGTACGCGCTCAGCACGGTGGCAGTGAGGACAACCGTGATCACGGCCAGGGCGATTCGCATAGGGCGGTTGATCACCGGCTCGCGCGGCGGGCGCGGTGGCCGCTCCATAATGTCCGGGTCGCCTTTCTCCCGCCCCAACGCCAGCGCCGGGGCGCCGTCGGTCACCAGGTTCAGCCAGAGGAGCTGGATCGGTGTCAGCGGCGTGGGCAGGCCCAGGAGCGTGGCAATGAAGATGATGGCGATTTCCGCCAGGTTGCAGGAGAGCAGGTAGTACACGAACTTGCGGATGTTGGAGTAAATAATGCGCCCCTGCTCCACCGCAGCCACAATGCTCACATAGTTGTCATCGGTCAGGACCATGTCGGCGGTCTCTTTGGAGACATCTGTGCCGGTGATGCCCATCGCCACGCCAATATCGGCCTTCTTCAGGGCGGGGGCGTCATTCACGCCATCGCCGGTCATAGCCACGACGTGGCCCAGGCGCTGAAAAGCCTCCACGATGCGCACCTTGTGCGCGGGCGACACGCGGGCGAAGACATCGGTCCGCTCCACCACCCGTGCCAGTTCCTCGTCGCTCAGCGCCTCCATGTCTGCGCCGCTGAGCACCTGCCCATCCTGGCGCAACAAGCCGATCTCGGCGGCGATGGCCCGTGCCGTATCGGGGTAATCCCCGGTGACCATAGCCGTGCGGATGCCGGCGCGGCGAGCCTTCTCAATCGCCGGAGCCACCTCTGGCCGGGCCGGGTCGCGCATAGCCACCAGCCCGATGAGCACCAGGTCGCGCTCCACCGTCTCCGCCGTGGCCGGCCTGGGCAGGTCGCCCAGCCGCCGGTAGGCGACGGCGAGCACGCGCAGGGCCTCGCGGCCCAGGTTGCGATTGACGTTCAAGATGTGCTCCCGTCGCGCCGCAGTGAGGGGTACCTCCTGCCCCTCCTCAAAGATGTGCGTGCACAGGGGCAGCAGGAGATCAGGGGCACCTTTGACCAGGGCGATATAAGGCGTATCCACCAGCGCCAGCAGCCGCTCCACCTCGGCGATGCGGTCATCGGGGGGCACATTCTCCATCGGCAGGACGCGGTGGATGGTGGACATGCGCTTGCGGGCGGAATCAAAGGGCACCTCGGCGACACGGGGCAGGCGGGCTTCCACCTGCTCGCGCCACAGGCCGGCTTTGGCGGCAGCGACGACCAGCGCGCCCTCTGTGGGGTCGCCCACTAAGCGGTAGGTCTGGCGGCCAGGGGCCGAGCCGTCCGCAGCGGTTTCGCCGCTGACCTCCAGCCGGGCGTCGTTGCACAGGAGCGAGGCCATGAGCAGCGCCAGAATCTCGCTGTGCTCTTTGGGGTTGGCGGGGCGCCCATCCACCTGGAACTCACCGATGGGCTGGTAGCCCTCGCCGGTGATGTCCAGGCGCAGGCCGGAGACATACAGGCGCGCCACCGTCATGGCGTTTTGGGTGAGCGTGCCGGTCTTGTCCGAGCAGATCACGGTGGCGCTGCCCAGGGTCTCCACCGCCGCCAGGCGACGGATGAGGGCGTGGCGGCGGATCATCTCGCGCATGCCCAGGGCCAGGGAGATGGTGACAATGGCGGGCAGGCCCTCCGGCACGGCAGCGACAGCTAGCGTCACGGCGATCAGGAACATCTCCAGCGGGGGCTGGCCGCGCAGGACGCCGATAAGGAACACCAGGCCACAGATGATCAGCGCGGCGATGCCCAGCGTCTTGCCGAACTGGTCCAGGCGGCGTTGCAAGGGCGTCTGCTCTTCCTCCACCGACTGGATCATCTCGGCGATCTGGCCGATCTGCGTGTGCATGCCGGTGGCGACGACCAGGCCCATGCCCCGGCCATAGGTCACCGTCGTGCCCATAAAGGCGCTGTTGGTGCGGTCGCCGATGGGCACCTCGTCCTCCAGCACCGTCTCCGCGTCCTTGTCCACCGGCATGGATTCGCCAGTGAGGGCCGACTCGTCTATCTTCAGGTTGACGCTCTCCACCAGGCGCACGTCGGCGGGGACGAAGTTGCCCGCTTCCAGGATCACCAGGTCGCCGGGGACAAGCTCACGCGCCGGGATGGTCACGCGGTGGCCGTCGCGCAGCACACGGGCCTCCGGCGCGGCCAGCCTGCGCAGCGCGGCAAAGGCCTCCTCTGCCCGGCGCTCCTGGATGACGCCCAGGACCGCGTTCAGGAAGACGATGGCCAGGATGGCCAGGGCTTCTACGAATTCGGTGGTGTCGCCATGGGTGCGGTATTCCTGAAGCCCGATGATGAAGGAAATAGCCGCCGCGGCGATGAGGATGAGCACGACAAAGCTGGAGAACTGCTCCAGCAGCATGTGCCAGATCGTCGGGCGGGGGCGCTCGCGCAACTCGTTGGGGCCGTATTGCTGCAACCGGCGCCGGGCCTCCTCCGACGATAGTCCCCGATCTAAGGGGGTTTGCAAGCCCCTGGCGACTTCATCCACCGGCAGGCTCTCCGGACGTTGGATGGGCAACTCTGGCTGCCGGCTATGGGTCCGCACAGCAGAAGGATATTCTCTAACCGACATCAAGTATTTGCACCCCCCTGTAGACTACGATGACGTGTCTTGTCATCAGCCAGGGACATTATAACATAGGCTGGCCGGGTTCACACAGTGGGGACGGGCGTCGGCTCCTCCAGGAAGAGTTCGTCCGTGTTATCATCAAAGGCGAATAGTTCGGCGTAGCGCCCCCAACTGATGGCCGTCTCAAGCTGGCGTTTGGCCTCTTCCTCGGTGAAGTCCTGCTCCAGGCCGCGCAGGAACACCTCCTCCGGCAGGCGGTGGTCCTCGGCTTGCAGCAGGGTGGTGTAAATCCAGCGGATCAGCGGCACGCGCCGGATGCGCTGGCGGAAGATCTCCTTGCGCGCCAGGATGCCCGCTTCGGCGAAGCTCTCGCCCAACGGCGTGATGACAATATCGCCTCGGTCCACCTGGGCGAAGCCCAACCGTTCGGCGGCCTCCACCACCGGGAACAATTCGTCCAGGTCCATGACCAGTTCGTCGCCGAGGACGTACAGGTCGGCGCGACCGCCGCTGGCGGCGATCACCTCCAGCAGCCCGGCCAGCGCGCCGAGAGGGGCGTGAGGCAGCATCTCCGTCTTCCCCGGCTCGCCCGGCGCGGACCCCAACTCCACTTCTTCCGGCTGGGTCTTGCCCGCAATGGCCGCATACACCTGGTCCACCATCTGGATGAAGCGCACGTCTTTGCGCCGACGGGGGTGGGGCAGGGTGACCTCCAGTTCGGCGACCACGCGGCCAGGGTCCTTGTCCATGACGACAATACGGTCGGCCATGAACACGGCCTCTTCAATATTGTGCGTGACCATCAAGATGGCCTGCGTGGGGATAGCCTTGGAGGTCCACAGCTCCATTAACTCCCCGCGCAGGCTCTCTGCAGAGAGCACGTCCAGCGCCGAGAAGGGTTCGTCCAGGCACAATAGCTCCGGCTCAACGGCCATGGCGCGGGCGAAACCCACCTTCTGGCGCATCCCGCCGGAGAGTTCGCGGGGATAGGCGTTCTCAAAGCCATCCAGACCCACCTTATCAATCAGCGCCAGGGCGCGTTGATGGCGCTCCTCTGCGGGCACGCCCCTGGCCTTAAGCGCGGCCTCCACGTTGCCCTGGACGGTCAGCCAGGGATAGAGGGCGAAGCTCTGAAAGACGATGGTGGCATGGGGGTTCACGCCGCGCAGCGGCTGGCCGCGATAGAGCACCTCACCTTCAGAGGGTTGGGCCAGGCCGGTGATAATGCGCAACAGGGTGCTCTTGCCACAGCCGGAGGGGCCCAGCAGGGTGACGAACTCCCCCGGATAGATCTTCAGATTCACCCGCTCCAGGGCGATGATGCGGCGTTCGCCCCTGCCAAACCATTTGGACACGTTGCGCACTTCAATGAGAGGTTCCCGGCGATCGTTTGTGCTCGTTGTACTTGCGTTCGGCGTACTTGTTCCCATCGTGTCACCTGCCTCATCCAATCGTCAGTTCTCAGACTAATCCAGTTTGTAGCGTTCCTCCGCCACCGCGTACAGGCGACGCCAGAACAGGCGGTTGATCGTCAGGACGACCAGGATCATCACCAGGGTGGCGCCCAACAACAAGGGATAATCGGCCTGAGCCGTGGCCCTGGCGATGATGGCCCCCAGGCCCAGGGTGGAGTGGGTCTGCCCGGCGAACTCCACATGCTCTGCGACAATGGAAGCGTTCCAGCTTCCACCGGAAGCGGTGATCATGCCGGTGATCAGGTAAGGGAACAACGCGGGCAGGATGAGCGTGCGCCAGCGGTCCCAGCCGCGGATGCCCAACGTCTCGGTCGTGTACAGCAGGTCGCGGGGGATGGCGGAAGCGCCCGCGATGATGTTGAACAAGAGATACCACTGGGTGCCCATGAGCATGAGCAGGATAGCCGCGATATTTAATCCCCCGGGCAGGTTGATCAGGAACAGCAAAATGACGGGGAAGAGGGCCGTCGCCGGGATGGAGGCGACGATCTGCACAATGGGTTGTAGGACGGCAGCCAGGCGCTTGTTCAGACCAATCGCCACCCCCACCGGCAGCGTCCAGGCCAGGGAGATGAGTTGGGCGATCAGCACACGAACAAAGGTCGCCGCCGCCCCATAGAGGATCGCCAGCCAGGTCGTGGCCGAGAGCGCCTGCAACAGGCCGATGGCGCGGATCAGGCCGTAAAGCAGCCCAACGACGACCAGGCCGATCGCCAGGCCTTGCCACAGGCGCTCTCCCCGCGTCGGGTTATGAGCGGGCTGCTCCGCTTGAGGTGCCCTGGAGCGCACCATCGCCAGGTCCAGCCGTTCTACAAGCGGGCTGATGATGTGCTCTTGCCATTGCTCCAGCAGCCAGGAACGGCCCAGGAGGTCGTAGAACCAGGATTGCGGTGGCTCATCCGCTTCTACTGTTTCCACCTTAAACTTATCGGCCCAGGCGAGCAGAGGGCGCCACACGAACTGATCCATGAGCACGATTACGGTGATCAGCGTCCCCAGGCCCCAGAGCACGGCGGTGATATTGCCCTGGTTGGCCGCCGTTTGCAGGTAGGAGCCTAAGCCGGGCAGGCGGAAGTCGCGCGCGCCCAGGGTGAAAATCTCGGCGGCCATGAGGAAGAACCAGCCACCCGCCCAGCTCATCATGCTGTTCCAGATGAGCGGGATGGCGCCGAAGGGCAGTTCCATCGTCTTGAAGCGCAGCCAGGTGTTGAAGCGGAAGATGCGCGCGGCCTCGCGCAGGTCATTGGGCACGGTCGTCAGGGACTGGTAGAAGCTGAAGGTCATGTTCCAGACCTGGCTGGTGAAGATGAGTAGAATGGAGGCCAGTTCAATGCCGAGGCGTTCCGGCAGGAGGGCCGTCAGCGATAGGACGACGACCGGCAGGAAGGACAGGATCGGGACGGATTGCAGGATGTCAATGATCGGGAGCAGGACGCGGTTGCCCAGGCGGGAACGAGCGGCGGCGTAGGCGTAGGTCAGGGAGAAGAGAAGCGACAGGAGATAGGCGGCTGCCATACGCCCCAGCGAGAGCAAGGCGTACCAGGGCAGCGCCCGTGGCGAGAGGTTGATCTCTGGGCCCCGAATGACGGCCGGCGCTTGGAAGGCCAGGCGCACACCGACGTAGAGGGCGACGATGATGGCGATGACGACGACCGCGTCGCCCACGTCAAAGGCCGGGCCCGGCACAAACGCCGGCCCGATCCGTCGCTTCTGCATAGCCGATCCCAGAAGCCGGGTTTATCCGGCAAATTGTCGTAACTGTCCGTCTCGTCCATAAGCTTGCCAGGGGCGGGGGAGCCGCTCCGCGACCCGGTAGCAGGGGAAGTATACACCCATTTGGGCGGAATGCCAAGAGCGCACAGCGTTGCGTGAGGCCCCTGATTGCCTATATATCGGGGTTGCGATTATAATCAGGTGGACGGGGCGACCGTTCTATCCAACGGTGTGCAGCAAGATTTATCCTGTAAAGACAGGGCACATTTCGCCCGTATCTTCACGCGCTATCGCGTGTTTAATGCCTCAAGGAGAGACCCATGCAAGCGACCAATGGAACCCGGCCCCGGCGGCGGGTGGTGATCACCGGCCTGGGCGCGTTGACCCCGCTGGGCAACGATGTAGCCAGCACCTGGGAGACCTGTATCGCAGGGAAGAGCGGCGTGGCCCGCATCACCCTGTTTGACCCTTCCCCCTTTGTCACCCAATTCGCAGCGGAAGTGAAGGGCTTTGATCCGGAGGCCCATCTGGGGCGCAAGGAGGCCCGCCGTATGGACCGCTTCACCCAGTTTGCGGTCGTCGCCAGCCGCCAGGCGCTAGAGGACGCCCGGCTTGACCTGGGGCACGAAGACCGCACCCGCATCGGTGTGATCATCGGCTCAGGCATCGGCGGCATCGGCACGATCACAGCCACAGTGGACCTCATGCGTGAGCGTGGCCCCAGCCGGGTCAGTCCCTTCTTTGTCCCCATGATGCTCCCCGACACCGCGCCCGGCCAGGTGGCCATCCTCTTCGGGCTGAAGGGGCCGAATATGTGCGTGACCTCGGCCTGCGCCTCCAGCGCGAACGCCATCGGCGAGGCCACCGAGATCATCCGGCGCGGCGCCGCCGATGTGATCCTGGCGGGGGGCGCGGAGGCGGGGATCGTGCCGGTCGCCCTGGCCGGCTTCAATGTCATGGGGGCGGTCTCCACGCGCAACGACGCGCCGGAACGGGCCTCACGGCCCTTTGATGCCCAGCGCGATGGCTTCGTGATGGGGGAAGGCGCAGCCATCCTGGTGCTGGAGGAGTTGGAGCACGCCCAAGCGCGCGGGGCGCACATTTACGCGGAGGTGTTGGGCTATGGGGCCAGCGCCGATGCCTTCCATATCACGGCGCCAGACGAGACCGGTGACGGCGCCGTGCGCGCTATGCGTCTGGCGTTGGAGGACGCCGGGCTGGGGCCGGAGGCGGTGGATTACATTAATGCGCACGGGACGAGCACCATCTTGAACGATAAGACGGAGACCAGGGCGATCAAGACGGTCTTCGGTGAGCGCGCCTACGATATTCCCATCAGCTCCACCAAATCTATGCACGGCCATCTCCTGGGCGCGGCAGGCGCGGTGGAGGCGCTGATCTGCGTCAAGGCGTTGGAGAACGGCATCCTGCCGCCGACGATCAATTACGAGTACCCTGACCCGGAGTGCGACCTGGACTACATTCCCAATGTCGCCCGGCGCGTCCCGGTGCGGGTGGTCATGTCCAATTCCTTCGGCTTCGGCGGGCACAACGCCTCGCTGATGTTCGGAGTGCTCAACGGCCGGTAGCCCTGACAACTGACCAGGGACGACGGAAGTGAGAAGTGCTATGGCAGATCATCACGGCAAATCAAACGGTCGTGGGTCCAATGGGCGCAATGGCAGATCGCGCTATGCCCATATCATTGGCTGGGGCATGGCGCTGCCCTCACGGGTGATGACGAACGATGAGATCGCCCAGATGGTGGATACCTCGGACGCCTGGATCCGCGAACGCACGGGCATCCGCGAGCGACGCATTGCCGGGGCAAAGGACTCCACTGCGACGCTGGCACTGCGAGCGGCCAAATGCGCTCTGGAGGTGGCCAACGTCAGCCCCGCCGACCTCAATTTGATCATTGTCGCCACGGCCACGCCAGAGTATCTGTTCCCAGCCACGGCCTGCCTGGTCCAGGACTGGCTGGGGGCGGAGAATGCGGGCGCCTTTGACCTGAGCGCAGGGTGCACCGGCTTTGTCTATGCCCTGAGCCTCGCCGCCCAGACCATCATCTCCGGTGCCGCCGATACGGTGCTCGTCATCGGCTCGGAGACGCTATCGCGGATCGTGGACTGGCAGGACCGGGGGACGTGCATTCTGTTCGGCGATGGAGCGGGTGCGGTGGTGTTGCGGGCGAGCAACATGCCCGGTGGCGTGCTCACCACGCTGTTGCGCTCCGATGGCTCCGGCGGCGAGTTGCTCGCGCTGCCTGGCGGGGGCAGCCGCTATCCACCCAGCCCGACCACCGTCTTGAACGGGATGCACAAGATCCACATGAATGGCCGCGAGGTGTTCCGCTTTGCCACCCGCGTGATGGCCCAGGCCACGCGCAGCGTGGTGGAAGACGCCGGGCTGACCCTGGAGGACATCGCCCTGGTCATCCCCCATCAGGCCAATATCCGCATCATTGAGGCGGCGGCGCGCAGCCTGGGGATGCCCATGGAGAAGATGTACGTCAACATTGAGCGCTACGGGAATACCTCCAGCGCCTCTATCCCTATCGCCCTGTGCGAGGCCATTGAATCGGGGCGGATCAAGGCAGACGACTATATTGTGCTGGTGGCCTTTGGCGCGGGCCTGACATGGGGCGCGGCGACGATCAAATGGGTGCCGACGCCGCCGCCAGCGTCGCCGCTGGAGCAACGGGCGCACGCGGTGCGCTACTGGTGGGCGGCGCTGCGCTCGGCCTGGCGCCGCTTCTGGCGACGGTTGGAATCCCGGCTTAAAGGCCCGGCGACAGCCTCGGAAAAGTAAGTTCACCCCCATGGAGGACGGGGGACGGGCGGCCAACACACTGTCGTCCGTCCCCCGTCCTATTTCATCCTGCCCTGCTGTCATGTATAATTTGTGTTGTGTGCGACGAGACGCGCGCCATGTTGGCGCGCCTCGCGCTTGGGAGGGTAGGGAGTGGCTTATGAGGATACGTAAAGAGCCTGGCCTGACGTTTGACGATGTGTTGCTTGTGCCCCAACGCTCGCCCATCCCCTCGCGCCGGGATGTGGACACGTCCAGCCGCTTCTCGCGGCATATCACGCTGCATATCCCCATTGTCAGTTCCAATATGGACACCGTGACCGAGGGACGCATGGCGATTGCCATGGCGCGGGCGGGCGGGATCGGCGTGATCCATCGCTTCCTGCCAGCGCCCCGCCAGGCCGCTGAAGTGGCCCGCGTGAAACGCGCTGAGAGCTTTGTAGTGGAAGACCCGTTCACGCTGCCGCCGGAGGCCACAGTGGGGCAGGCGCGGGCGGCGCTGGCCGAGCGCGGCATCGGCGGCGTGGTCATCGTGGATGGCGAGCGCCGCCCGGTCGGTATTGTCACCACCCGCGACCTGCTCTTCGCGCCTGACGCTGAACAGCCCGTGACGGCGGTGATGACGCCACGCGAGCGGCTGGTGACCGCGCCCCAAGGGATCTCCCTGGAGGAGGCCAAGCGGCTGCTCCACGAACACCGCATTGAAAAGTTGCCCCTGATAGATGTCCAGGGACGGCTGGCCGGGCTGATCACCGCCCAGGACATCACCAAGCTGGCCCAGCACCCCCATGCCTCCAAGGATGCGAAGGGGCGCCTGCGCGTCGCTGCCGCGATCGGTGTCCATGCTGCGGATGTTGAACGGGCGCGGCTGCTTCTGGAGGCCGGCGCCGACGCCCTGGTGATTGACATCGCGCACGGCCACGCCGACCATATGCTGGCCATGATCCGCCGCATCCGCCGGGAGTTCGGCGATGTAGAACTGATCGCGGGCAATGTGGCCACTGCCGAGGGGGTGCGCGATCTGGCCGAGGCGGGCGTGGATGCCGTGAAGGTGGGTGTGGGCGCGGGCAGCATCTGCATCACCCGTATCGTGACCGGCAGCGGGGTGCCCCAGCTCACGGCCATCGCCGAGTGCGCGGAGGCGGCCCGCGCTTACGATCTGCCCATTATCGCCGACGGCGGCATTCGCACCTCCGGCGACATCGTCAAGGCGCTGGCGGCGGGTGCCTCAACCGTCATGCTGGGCAGCCTGCTGGCTGGGACCGAGGAAAGCCCCGGCGCGACTGTGATCCGCGACGGGCAGAAGGTCAAGGTGACGCGGGGCATGGCCTCGCTGAGCGCCACGATCAGCCGTGAACTTCTGGAACATGGGGAGGACACCTTTGACCAGGACTGGGAAAAGGTGGTGCCCGAGGGCGTTGAGGCCGTGGTGCCCTATCGCGGCGCGGTCGCCGAGGTCTTGCAACAACTCGTGGGCGGCTTGCGCTCCGGCATGAGCTACTGCGGCGCCCGCTCTATCGCCGAGTTGCAGGAGAAGGCCGAGTTCATTCAGATGACGCCTGCCGGCGTCCGCGAGAGCGGCCCGCACGATGTTGAGCGGCTATGAACCCCATCTTTCTTTCCCCTGAACTCATGACGTATCTCCCCCGTCTGGCGCTGGCTGTGGTGCTCAGCGGGGTGATCGGCTGGGAGCGCGAGACAGGCGGTAAGGCGGCGGGCTTCCGCACCCACGTGTTGTTCGGCCTGGGCACGGCCCTGTTCATGCTCCTGGGGCTGGAGGTGGCGCGGCTGGCGACCGATTCCGCTGCTGAACAGACGGCGCGCGTGTTCGCCGGCCTGGTGCAGGGCATCGGTTTCCTGGGCGCTGGCGTGATCTTGCGCGAGGCCGGCGAGGTGCGTGGCCTGACGACCGCCGCCGGCCTCTGGACGGTGGCGGCGGTGGCGGTGGCTTCCGCGCTGGGGGCGTACCTGCTTGCCGTGATCGCCACTCTGCTGGCGCTGGTGACCCTGCGCCTGCTTAAGCTGCCCGAACAGGCCCTGGAGAGCCGCCGCCGTCGCCTGGCGCACAAACAACAGCGCGAGGAATTTGAATAAAGGACGGAGGCAAGCAGGGGCACGGCGCGCCGTGCCCCTGCAGTTATTTCGGGCGGACGCGCGCGCCTTCGCTGAATTGGGGGTCGCGTTCCAGCGTCAGGCGCAGGCCCTCCTCCAGGCCCACCTTGGGCGTATAGCCCAGCTTCTCACGGGCCAGGGTCAGGTCGGCGCACAGCCGTTTGACGCCGGGGCTTTCGCTGCTGGTGTAGATCGGCTCAATGGCCCCCTTGCCGGTCACCCGGCCAATGGCGGCCACCAACTCGTTGATGCTGGTTTCCTGGCCGCTGCCTACGTTAATAACGCGCCGGTCTATGTCGGCGGCGGTGGCGGCCGCCACCAGCGCATCCACCACGTCGTCAATATAAACGAAATCGCGTGTCTGCGTGCCATCGCCAAAGACGACAATGGAGCCGCCTCTGAGCGCCTGCTTGAGGAAGCGCGGGATGACCGGCGCATGGGACGGTGGGATGGGCTGGCCGGGGCCATAGGCGTTGAAGATGCGCAAGGAGACCGTCTCAATGCCCCAGAGTGTGCCAATAGTGCGCACGTAGTGCTCGGCGGCCAGCTTGCTTACCGCGTAGGGAGAGTCGGGATTGGGCGGCAGGTCCTCGCGTACCGGCTGGCTGACCTGCTCGCCATAGACGGCGCCGGAGGAGGTGAACACGACGCGCCTCACCCCGGCATCGCGCATGGCCTCCATCACGCTGACCGTTCCGCCGACGTTGACGGCGTTATAGTCTCGCGGGTAGAGGATGGATTGCGGCACCGAGACGCGCGCCGCCAGGTGGTACACGCAGTCAATCCCCTGAAGCAGGGTCCACAGGCGGGGGATGTCGGCCACATCGCCGCGATGGAACAGGACTTCAGGGAGCAGACGGCTGGCATCGCCGGCGCTGAGGTCGTCAATGACGCGCACCTCATGGCCGGCTTGAACAAGTCGGTTGGCCAGGTGCGAGCCGATGAAGCCCGCCCCGCCGGTGATCAGGAAGCGCATGGGTTTTATTATAGCACTGTTTGTCTATCTTGCCACTTGGAGGGTATAATTCGTTCATCATCTGCCGTCCGTGTGGATACCACATATCCGATCGCCCAATGGCACACGCTTCTCACCCCATCCTTCTACTTGATGTGGACGGCGTCCTGGTAGAGGATTACGGCTACCAGGCCGGGATCGTCCAGACGGTGGATTATTTCGCTACGGCCATGGGCCTGCCCGGACGCACCCCCACTGTGGCGGACATTGAGGTGTTTGAGGCCAACGGCCTGACGAGCGAATGGGAGTCATGCCCCTTGTGCGTGGGCGCGCTGTTCGTGGAGGTGCTCCGTGCCGCGCCCGATGTGGTGCTCGCGCCCCAGGTGGAGGCGGCCCTGGCGCAGGGCCGTTCCGTCAGCGCCAGCGGCAACGTCCGGCGGCCCGATTTCGCCGCCCTGGCCCACCGTGTTGGCCCGCTGATCGCCGCCGGAGAGCGCCCATCACGGGCCAGCTTCACCGTGCTCACAGGTGAGATGGACATGTTGGGGCTGAGGGAGGCGCCCCGGCAGGGGATGGAGGCCCTGCTGCACACGCTGCTGGACCACACCCAGAACGTCATGGCCTCGCCTGTGGCCCAGGTGTTCCAGCACTTCGCGCTGGGCAGCCAGAAGTACGCTCACACCTACGGCCTGACGCCCTTGTTTGAGACGCCCTCGCTTCTGCGTAGCCTGGATCGACCGGCGCTCTCGCCCGCCAGCCGCGACATGCTGTTGGAGTTGGTCAGGAGCAGGCGCGTCCATGCGGCGCTGTACACAGCCCGCTCCAGCCTGCCGCCGGTGGAGGCCCAGGCGGACGCGCAGGGCTACGCGCCGGAGGCCGAGATGGCGCGGGCGCTGGTGGGCCTGGAGGTGCTGCCGCTCATCGGCTATGGGCGGCTGGCCTGGCTGGCGGCGCGGCATGGCGCCCAACCGGATGCCTACGTCAAGCCCTCGCCGGTGCATGCCCTGGCGGCAATGGGGGCGGCGCTCAGCGGGCACGAAGCGCAAGCGGTGGAGGCAGCCTACGCGCTGGCCGAGGAGGGCATGGTGCTGGCGCCCTTTGAGGGGTTGCGCGGGCAGAGGCTGGAGGTGTTCGTGTTTGAGGACGCCGTTGGGGGCGTGCGTGCGGCCACACGGGCCGCTGAGTTGTTGCGTTCGGCCTGTATCGCCGTCAACCTGTGGGTCGTGGGGGTTCTTCCCCCAGGCAGCCCCAAGCGCGCCGCGCTGGCCCCGTTGTGTGCGCTGGTGGCGCAGGACGTCAACTCGGCGTTGATGAGCATTGTGGGAATGCTGGAGGGCAGGACAGCACCTGTGGAGCGCTGAGGCATGGGCCAATCACCCCCTCCCCCTGGATGGGGGAGGGAACTTACTCCCTCCCAACCGGGCTGAAGCCCGGTACTGGGTTCAGTGGTCCAGTGGGGTTGAACGATGGTGACTTTTACCCACCTGCGCAGTATCCCCCTGTTCTATCACGAGTGGTGCGGCCTGCTCGGCGTAGATGAGCAGTTGAATATTTACGTTGAGGAGATTTATGAGGATACCTGGGTGGCACAGTATCAGTTCAACTTCAGCGGCGAGCTGATTCGCCGCGTGGATGAGGGGCGTGGGCAGAATGGCCACTTTGCCCGATTGGAGCTGCCGCCGGACCTGCGGACGCCCCAGCCCGCGCGCGTGGCGGCAGTCCTCAATTACGGCGGTGCGCGCTGGCACGGCGACCTGGAGGCTGACCGCGTGGTTGACCTGGCCATGCCCTTGAGCCTGGAGGAACGTCAGGTCCTGGTCAAAATGGGCCTGCAATCGGAGGCCATGCTCCCCTATATCCTGGGCATCATTCACAGCTATGTCCTCTCCGAGGCCGAGGTGCGGCCCAATCTATTCGTCCTGTGCCGTCGGTTGCGCGTGGCCTACCGGCTCAGTGTGCCTCAGGCCAGGGGTGAAGATGGAGCGTTGGAGAACTATGACAGTGTGGAGTTCGCCCTGGCCCAATGGTTTGATCCGGCCCAGCCGGACAGGCCGTTGCACGCCTCCTGGCTTGGCCCGGAGGCGTTGGGGGTGCGGCTCAACTGGCCTATGGACGTGATCGCCTGTGGCGATACGCTCTTCCTGGCCGATTCCGCCTATCGCTCTGGCCGCGGCCCCAGCGCGATCCATATTTTCCAGATACACGATGCGTAAAACGGTTGAAGAAAGGCGATCCGTAAAAAAGACGGTCAGCAGTGTGTACGATGGGCTGGCCCATTGGTATGACCAGCAGGTGGGCGAGACCGGCGGACTCATCTTTCAATGTCATTGTGGGGCCAAGCCTGTTCCGCCGCCTGGGGTCGGTGTACGGGCTGCGCATCCTGGACCTGGCCTGCGGGCAGGGCTTCCTGTGCCGCGAACTCGCCCGGCGCGGCGCCCAGGTCACCGGCGTGGATGCCTCCGGCGAGATGATCCGGCTGGCCCGCACCTATGAATCCGGCAACCCCCTGGGCATCACCTACCTGCACGCCGACGCCGCCGACCTGCGCGACCTGGACGATAGTTCGTTTGACATCGTCATCTGCAACCTATCCCTGACGGACATCGCCGATCTGGAGGGGGCGATGACGGAGGTGGCGCGGGTGCTTGTCCCCGGCGGGCGGTTCATCTTCTCCATTCTCCACCCCTGCTTCCACCCGCCGAACGCCCGCTTTATCACCGACAGCGCCGGGCGCGTCTTCCACCGCGCCGTAGGCCGCTACTATCAGGAGGGCCATTGGTGGCCGGAGGGGCCAGAAGCCGGGGGGCCGCCCTCCTGGCGCAGCCGCGCGGGGGCGATCCACCGCACCCTCTCCGCTTATCTGAACGCCCTGACCAGGCATAACCTGGCCCCGGTGCACATAGAAGAGCCGGTGCCCACAGCGGAGGGCATGGAGCAGTACCCGGAGCTGCGCCCCTGGGCGGATGTGCCCATGCTCCTGCTGGTGGAGAGCGTGCGCGTGGCACCGGCGGCGCTGCAACCGCTGGAGCACGGGGTGCTGCATCGGGATCGGCGGCGCAGCGCCATCCTGGGCCGGGCCATGCGCTTTCAGGTGTACACGCCGCCTGGTTACGAGGACAGCCAGGCCGCCTACCCGGTGGTCTATCTGCTGCACCGCTGGGGCAGCGACGAGCGGGAGTGGACCGAGCGGCTGCGCGTGCACGAGGTCGCTGACCGGCTGATCAGCCGTGGCGACGTGCCGCCCTTCCTTATCGTTATGCCCCAGGGGCATAAAAGCTTTTTCCTCAACGCTGCCGCGCCCCAGGGCGATTACAGCGCCATCCTGGAAAGCGACCCGGTATTCTTCAAGGACGCCTTAACCGGCTGCGGCAACTACGAGGATTACCTGCTGGAAGAAGTCATCCCGCACGTGGAGGCGACCTACCGCGTGCTGGCCGACCGCGAGCATCGCGCTATCGGCGGCGTCTCCATGGGCGGGCACGGGGCGCTCACGCTGGCGCTGCGCCATCCCGATCTCTTCAGCACGGTGGGAGCGCATAGCCCGGCACTGTTTGAGGAATCCTTCTATCCGCCCTGGCTCTACGGCGACCTGGCGGGGTTCGCCGAGCGCGACCCGGTTCACTTAGCCAGCAGCCGACAATGGGCGGCAGGCCGTGTTCCACTGCTGCGGGTGTACCTGGACTGTGGCAGCGAGGATGTGCTCCTGCCGCGTGTAGAGGTGCTGCATCGTGCCCTGCTGGAGCATGGCCTGGCGCACGAGTATCACCTGTACCCCGGCGGGCACAACAGCAGCTACTGGCGCCTTCACCTGGAAGAGTATTTACGCTTCTATGCCGCTGGCTGGGCATTTTAACCCTCCCCCTTGCGTGGGCGTGAGAGGTCATATCACCCCTTCCCTGACCTTCCCTATGTTAAGGGGGAAAGAGCGGCCCTCACCCCTCTACTCCCCTCTCCCGAAGCGCTTCGGGAGAGGGGAAAGGGATGAGGATGGGGGCCTCCGTCGTTCTCTTTGCCCCCTCCTGCTGAAGCGCGTATAATGGCGCGGTCATGCGCGTTCAGCCTTGGATCGCCGGGTCGGTTTTGGCCCTTGTGCTCGTCGCCTGCGCCGCAGGGGCCGGGGGGCAGGGCCTGGGGAGCAACCTCCCCCTTTCATCTTCCCACCCTCAGCCCTCGCCCTCCCCTACGTCCGCCATCCCTCTTGCGCCCCCCGCGACGATCACGCCCCGTCCCAGCCCCACACCCACGCCCACCGCACCGGGGCTATGGCTGGATCCGGGGGTGCCCACCTACGTCCAGGTGGCAGTGGAGTCGCTTTTCGGCCAGGGCTTTTCCCCCGCTCCCACTGCGGCGGCGGCCCGGGCGCGCATCCGCCCAGGGAGTGGGGAGGCCCTCCTGGCCACCTGGGTGTATGTCCCCGTCGTGCCCTTTCCCACATTGGCCGACGACATCGCCTGGGCCGACATCCAGCGCTTTTGGGCCGGTGATCCTGTTGCACTGAAGACGCTCACCGACGATGGCTCCATCCCCGCGCTGTTCCTTGCCCCGGATACACAGCGCGTGCTCACGGCCCTGTTGGGCGAGCCTGCCCCTACTGCGCCCGTGCGTGTTGCCCCTGCCGATGAACTCGTCAACCACACCTGGGCCGCCCGCCCCTCCGCCTGGGCTATTGTCCCCTTTGAGGCCCTGGAGCCGCGCTGGAAAGTGTTGACGCTTGACGGCCAATCGGTCCTCTCGCCAGGGCTGGACCTGGGGCATTATCCCCTGGCGGTCGCGGTCAGTGTGCAAGGGGATGCCCAGGTCGTGGCACAACTCCGTGCCGCGCTCAACCCAGAGGGCCGCGCTCTCACCAACCGCGACCCCGGCCAGATGACCGCGCTGACCATGACGGGCGTTACAGCCCTGGTGCGGGCCACGGCCTGGAAGATGGAGCAGCGCGGCCTGCTATACCCCTCTGCCCGGGTGCGCACCCTGCTCACCGCCGGCGACCTCCTGCACATCAGCAACGAGGTCGCCTTCGCCGAGGATTGCCCCCCCCCCAACCCCAATCAAGAGGACACCCGCTTTTGCAGTTCGCCGCGTTACATCCAACTGCTGGAGGACCTGGGGAACCCCATCATTGAGCTGACCGGCAACCACTGGCTGGACTGGGGCATTCCCGCCGCCAACTATACGCTGGACCTCTACCGCCAACGGGGCTGGGCCTATTTCGGCGGCGGTCGCGATTTAAAAGAGGCCAGCCAGCCCCTGCTGATCACCCACAACGGCAACCACCTGGCTTTCCTGGGCTGTAACCTGGCCGGGCCGCCCTACGACTGGGCCACCGAGAATTCGCCCGGTTCCTTGCCCTGCGACCTGGAGGCCCTGCTTGCTCAAATCCGCCAATTGCGGGAGAGCGGCGCCTTACCCATCGTCACCTGGCAGTACATAGAGAGCTACAGCTACGAGCCGCTGCCCCAACAGGTGGCCGATTTCCGCGCGGCGGCCGAAGCTGGCGCCGTGATCGTCAGCGGCAGCCAGGCGCACCAGCCCCAATCTATGGAGTTCTACCATGATAGCTTCATCCACTACGGTCTGGGCAACCTGTTCTTTGACCAGATGAACGACCTGGGCACGCGCCAGGAGTTTGTGGACCGCCACATCTTCTATCAGGGCCGCCATATCTCCACCCAGTTCCTCACCTTCCTGCTGGAGGACTATGCCCAACCGCGCCCGATGACGCCCGCCGAGCGCCGCCAGTTCCTCCAGACGATCTTCCAGGCCAGCGGCTGGTGAATATGCCACGCCCACTCCGGGCTGCCCTGGTTGTGTTGGTCCTGATGTTCCTGGCGGCCTGCGCCACGACGGTCAACCCCTCTCCTCCCCAGATAGGGGAGGGAGCCGGGGTGCCCACGAGACCGGCGACGATTACGCCGCCCGCCACGCGCACGCCCACCCCCACCCCCACGCCAACGCCGGTGGCCGTCTGGGTGCAGCCAGGCGCACCGGCGCCCTTAGCCCAGGCGGTGGCGTCCCTGATTGACGTGGCCGGGACGCGTTATCGCCTGGTGAGCGCTGCGCCAGAGGCGCTCCTGCGGGTTGAACCGATGGCGGGCAGCGGTCAGGTCGTGCTGGAGCGGGTGTATGTCCCGGTTGTGCCCTTCCCCACGCTGGCCGACGACATCGCCTGGGCTGACATCCAGGCGTTCTGGGCAGGCGACGCCGATGCGCTCAAGGGGCTGAGTGACAATACGACGTCCCCCACGCTGTTCATCAGCGCAGAGACACGTGACGCGCTGGCAGCGGTATTGGGCCAGCCCGCCGACAGCGCGCGCATCACCATCGCCCCCGCCGACGCGTTGATCACGCGCACCTGGGCGGCTCGCCCCGCCGCCTGGGCCATTGTCCCCTTTGAGGCCCTACAGCCGCGTTGGAAGGTGTTGCGCCTGGATGGGCTGGACATCTTTGATCGCGAACTGGACCTGAGCCGCTATCCGCTGGCGCTACGCTGGGGGGTGAGCGGCCCGGCCAGTGAGGTGGCCGCGTTCGTGGCCCGCCTGCCGCGTGATTGGGTCGCGACAAACCGCGACCCCCAGGCATTGACCCTCGTGGCCATGACCGGCGTGACGGCGATTGCGCGCCACGCCTCCACAGCGATTGAGCGCTCCGGCGATCCCCTCTACCCGGCGCGGGCCGTCGCCGACATCCTGCGCCGGGCCGACATCACCCATGTCAGCAACGAGATCCCCTTCTATGAAGACTGTCCCCCCGGCGAGACCCAGGGCCTATCTTTCTGCAGCCCACCTTCCTATTTCAACATCCTCACCACGATTGGCACCGATGTGGTGGAGTTGACCGGCAACCACCTGCTGGATAAGGGCGTGGCACCGTTCTTGCACACATTGGAGATGTACGACCAGGCGAAGTTGCTGACCTTTGGCGGCGGGCGGGACAGGGAAACCGCGTTCCAGCCAGCGCGCTTTGCGGATCACGGCAACAAGATCGCCTTCCTGGGCTGCAACGCCTTCGGCCCAGCCTCCGATTGGGCCACCGAGACCACACCTGGCTCGGCGCCCTGCGATTACGAGCGCCTGTGGCCTCAGGTGGCCGCGTTGCGCCAGCAAGGGTATGTCGTCATCTTCACCTTCCAATGGGAGGAGGCGTACCAGTACGAGCCACTGCCCTACCAGGTGAGCGGCTTCCGCCAGGCGGTTGAGGCGGGCGCGCACATTGTCAGCGGCAGCCAGGCCCATCAGCCACAGGGTATGGAGTTTTATCAGGACAGCCTGATCCTGTACGGCCTGGGCAACTTCTTCTTTGACCAGATGTGGTCGTTGGGCACGCGCCAGGGGTTGATCGCCCGCCACGTGATCTACCAGGGGCGCCACATCGCCACCGACCTGATCACTACGCTCCTGTTTGATTCCGCCCAGCCCCGGCCCACCAGCGGCGCCGACCGCCAGGCGCTTTTGCGTGCGGTCTTCGCGGCCAGCGGCTGGTAGCCAGCGCAGGGGAACCGTCGGGCAGGCGTTGCCCAATCGGTAGGTGGGGACCCAGATCGGGGAACCTATTTGCACTATACTTCGTTATAACTTATAAAGCCTTATAATTTCAAAACGGTTATCCAGCAAAACATGTTGACATAATAATAGGGGAGGATTCATCATGACATCGGCGGATGATCGGAGCGGATCGGAGTTCAGAGTGGCACAGGGCGCGTTGTGGATCGTTCTGGGACTCATTTTATTCGTGGGCATGGCAGGGCGGGCCGAGGCCCGGCTGGATGACCCGGCGCTGTGCACGCCGGCGGGGCGCGCGCAGGGCCTGGAGCAGTGCCTCACCCCCTCGCCTGCTCCCCTCCGTGTGACCCCGGCGCCTTCCAGGCCGCCGGGCGAGGCTGCCACCAATCCATCCGAAGGGTCTGACCCTGTGGACCTGGTCCCGTTCACCTATGCGCGTGTCATCACCACCAATGTGCCGGTGTACGCCAGCCCGGAGGATGCCGCGCTGGGCCTGCCGCCGGTGCGCAACCTGGGCGCAGGCTACCTCTGGGTCAGCCTGGGCAAACGCCCCATCTACGTGGAGTCCAATGGCGAGACCTGGGTCATGATCAATAAAGGGGAGTATGTCCGCGCCAGCGCGATCAGCATTTACAGGCCCTCGCGCTTCCAGGGCGTTGAGCTGGCCGAGCAGCCCGCTGTGCCATTTGCCTGGATCCTGAAGCCGGTTCAGCCCTCCAAGACACCCGGCGGCCCGCCCGACCCAGAGGCGCCCAAGCTCAACCGTTACGACATCGTTAACATATACGACACCAAGGTGGTGAATGATGTCCGCTGGGATCAGATCGGGCAAGATCAATGGATTGACCACCGGCTGGTCGGCCAGGTCTCGGTCAGCTCGCGCCCGGAAGGGGTCGGCCCGACGGAGAAGTGGATTGAGGTCAATCTGTACGAACAGACGTTGGCCGCCTATGAGGGCGACCGGATGGTGTACGCAACGCTGATCTCCAGCGGGCTACCGCAGTGGGCCACGCCGGAGGGCCTGACGCGCATCTGGATCAAGTTGCGCGTCGCCAAAATGAGCGGGGCCGAAGGGCGCTCCGATTACTACTTCCTGGAAGACGTCCCCTGGATCATGTACTTCAATAAAGCGGTGGGGTTACATGGGGCGTACTGGCACGATGGCTTTGGTTATGTGCACAGCCACGGCTGCGTCAATCTGGCGCCACGCGACGCCGAGTGGCTGTTCAACTGGACGACGCCGGTCGTCCCGGAGGGCACGAACTCGGTTCTGTCCACAGAGGACAATCCGGGCACGTGGGTGTGGGTGCACCGGTAGTGGGATGTGCTTTCAACGGGCTCCGCTCAGGGCAGGCTCTCCATTACCCGCCCTCCTTTCCCTGCAAGGGGGAGAGGAACAGATTCAATACGAACGAAACGCCGGCTCAGGCCGGCGTTTTGCGTGTCTGCCAAAGGTGGAGGCTATCCAGCCGGAATGGCGCTGCGGGCCACCTCAACCAGGCGGGCAAACGCCCCTGTATCCCGCACAGCCAGTTCCGCCAGGACTTTGCGATCAAGCGCTACCCCGGCCTGCTTCAAGCCCCGCATGAACTGGCTGTAGGGCAGGCCGTGCAGTCGCGCCGCGGCGTTAATGCGCATGATCCATAAGCGGCGCATGTCGCGCTTGCGCTGGCGGCGATCGCGGTAGGCGTACAGGAGCGACTTCATCGCCGCTTCGTTGGCGCGGCGGAACAGCCGGTGCTTGGTCCCGCGCTGGCCCTCGGTGAGCCGGAGGATCTTTTTATGGCGACGGCGGCCTTTCGGCCCCCCCTTCACTCTGGTCACGAGACACTCCTAACTGGACGGATTCAGGTTGTACTTCTTCAAATACGGCGCCAACCGCTTGATGCGCTTGATGTCAGCGCGGGCCGTCACCTCAATCATCTCGGTAAACAGGCGCTTGGTACGCTTAGGCGTGCGGCGGCGCAGGTGGCTCTTCCCTTGCTTGGTGCGCATCAGCTTGCCGCCGCCGGTGATCTTGAAACGCTTGGCAGTGACCTTATGGGTCTTGAGTTTCGGCACGACAGTTTCCTCGTTACTTCTTGGCCGGGGCCAGCACCATCAGCATGGTGCGCCCCTCCATATCCGGCTTCTGCTCCACAACAGCGACATCCGCTAGCTCCTGCGCGATGCTCTCCAACTCCTGACGAGCGATCTCCGGGTAGGTGATCTCGCGACCGCGAAAGCGGATGCGCACCTTCACCTTGGCCCCCTCTTGCAGCCAGCGGCGAGCATCCCGGATCTTGAATGAGCGGTGATGCTCGGTCGTCTTCGGGCGCAGGCGGATCTCCTTGACCTCAATGATCTTTTGGGCTTTCCGCGCCTCGCGCTCCTTCTTGGCCCGCTCATACAGGAACTTGCCATAGTCCATAATGCGGACCACCGGCGGGTCAGCGGTCGGCGACACCTCCACCAGGTCAAGGTCAGCCTGACGTGCGGCCTCCAACGCCTCGCGCAGCGAGACGATCCCGATGTGGGTATTATCGGGGCCGATCAGGCGGACTTTGCTCGCCCGGATCTCTTCGTTAACGCGGTATTCGGATGTCGTCGTAATAGGCTTGTCCTTCTCCTCTTAATCCCTCAAACGATCTCGTTCGCTGCTGCCGCAAGCCCACCCTGCAGCGGCAGCAGGATGGCGGTGATCATACCATAAGGCCCATTTTTCGTCAACCGCGATACCGCCTTGACAGGGCGGCCGCTTAGCCGTATAATGGGCTGCCGTGCCCAAAGGAGGGCGCCAGGCTGATCTGTAGGAAAGGATAGGAAAGTTCTGTGGGTCCACTTCCGAAGCGTAAACTCTCAAAGGGGCGGCGTGACCGCCGTCGCTCTCAAGACCGGCTGCACCCTGTGCAACTCGTTCCCTGCCCGCAGTGCAAGGAACTCCGGCCCCCGCACACGGTCTGCCCCCACTGCGGCAGCTATCAGGGGCACGAGGTGTTGGCGATTGAGGAGGAATGAGCCAGGCCACGTCTGGCCGCTGAGATGGGGGCGTGGGGCCGTGCCACTTCGTGCTCAAAGGAAACGAAGGGTTCGCACGGCCCTTTTATTTGTCTGAGAGCACCATGAACCCGGTGAGACGGCTTCAGCACACCGCCTTTGTCTTCCCCGGTCAGGGATCGCAATTCGTCGGCATGGGGCGCGACCTGTACGAGCGCGAGCCGGCGGCACGCATGGTCTTTGACGCCGCCGACGCCATCCTGGAGTTCCCCCTCTCGCGGCTGTGCTTTGAAGGGCCAGAGGCCGAATTAAACGACACTTACAATACCCAACCGGCCCTGTTTGTCACCAGCATCGCGGCCCTGCGTGCGCTGGAGGCACGGGGCGTGGGACAGCCCGCCTGCGTCGCCGGGCATAGCCTGGGGGAGTTCGCCGCCCTCGTCGCGGCGGGCGCGCTGCGCTTCGCCGACGGCCTCAAGCTGGTGCGCGAGCGCGGTCGGCTGATGAAGCTGGCAGGTGAGCGCAACCCCGGCGGCATGGCTGCGGTCCTGGGCCTGGATCGGCCCACGCTGGACGCGGTGTGCGCCGAGGCCACACGCCTGACCGGGCGCCCGGTTCAGGTCGCCAATGACAACTGCCCCGGCCAGATCGTCATCTCCGGCGACCGTGAGGCGTTGGAAGCTGCGCTGGCCCTGGCGAAGGCGCGTGGGGCGCGGCGGGTTGTGCCCCTGGCCGTGAGTATCGCGGCCCATTCGGCGCTCATGGCCACCGCCAGCGACACTTTCAAGCAGGTGGTGGGGGAAACGCCCCTGGCCGATCCGCAGGTGCCCATCATCGGCAACGTCAGCGCCCAGCCGTTGACCGACGTCGCCGCCATCCGCGCCGACCTGGGCGCGCAATTGACCGCGCCGGTCGCCTGGACGGATTCGGTGCGCACGATGCTGGCGCAGGGCGTGACGACATTCGTGGAGATCGGCCCTAAGGATGTTCTCACCGGCCTGCTCAAGCGCATTGATGCCAACGCGCAGGGCCTCACCGCCGGGGATATGGCCAGTGTGGAGGCTATTGCCCATGCCCTCGGATGAGACGCCACGCCTGGGCTTTATCGGCCTGGGCCTGATGGGCCGGCCGATGGCGCACAATTTGCTCAAGGCCGGCTTTCCCCTCACCGTGTATTCGCGCAGCCCGGCGCCGGTGGAGGAGCTTGCCGCCGCTGGCGCGCACGCGGCACGCTCGCCCCGTGAAGTCGCTGCCGCTGATGTGGTCATCACTATGCTGCCGGACGCACCGGACGTAGAGGCGGTGCTTTTCGGCCCAAACGGCGTCATGGAAGCGGCCCGCCCCGGCCTGATCGTGATTGACATGAGCACGGTCTCGCCGGTGGCGACGCGACGCATGGCCGCGCGGCTGGGCGAAGCGGGCGTGGCCATGCTGGATGCGCCGGTGAGCGGGGGCACGGTGGGCGCCGAGGCGGGCATGCTCTCCATCATGGTGGGGGGCGACGAGGCCACCTTTGAGCGCTGCCGCCCGATCTTTGAGACCTTGGGGAAGCGCATCACCTACATGGGCCCCAGCGGCGCGGGCCAGTTGACCAAAGCCTGCAACCAGATCATGACCGCAGGCATTTACGCCGTGATGAGCGAGGCCCTGGTCCTGGCGGCGAAGGGCGGGCTGGACCCGGCCAAGGTGGTGGAGGTGCTGAGCAGCGGCGCGGCCCGCTGTTGGGCGCTGGAGGTGCGCGCCCCCAAACTTCTGCGGCGCGACCTGGCCCCCGGCTTCAAAGCCTCCCTGCAATACAAGGACCTGAACATCGTGGCCGAGGCCGCCCGTGCCCTGGGCGTGCCCATGCCGGTGACGGGCGTCGTGCGCGAACTGTACCACGCCATGATCGTCGCCGGCGATGGCGACCTGGACAACTCCGCCCTGATCACGGTGTTGGAACGGCTGGCGGGCACGGAGGTGAGAGCCCAAGGAGGCAGCCATGGAGCTTGAAGGCAAGGTCGCGCTGGTGACCGGTGCCTCGCGGGGCATCGGTCGGGCGATTGCCCTGGAGCTGGCCGCCCAGGGCGCGCGCGTGGTGGTGAACTACCACAAAAATGCGGAGGCCGCTCGCGAGGTCGTGGCTGCGATTGAGGCCGCCGGTGGGCACGCCCAGGCGATCCAGGCGGATGTGAGCGACCACGCCCAGGCGCAGGCCCTCGTCAAGGCCGTGCTGGATACCTATGGGCGGCTGGACATCCTGGTCAACAACGCCGGCTTGACCCGCGACACGCTGCTGATGACGATGAAAGAGGAGGACTGGGATATTGTCCTCAACACCAACCTGAAGAGCGTGTTCAATTGCTGCAAGGCCGCAGCCCGCGCCATGGTGCGCCAGCGCAATGGTCGCATCGTCAATATCACCTCAGTGGCCGGCATCACCGGCAACGCGGGCCAAACCAACTACGCGGCCTCAAAAGCAGGTATAATTGGATTTACGAAATCACTGGCGAAGGAATTGGGCAGCCGCAACATCACCGTGAACGCGGTGGCGCCTGGCTTTGTTGAGACGGAGTTGATTCAAAACGTGCCGGCCGAGGTCAAAGCGGCGGCGCTGAAGATGACGCCCTTGGGGCGCTTTGCCACAGCCCAGGATGTGGCTTACGCCGTCGCCTTTCTGTGCTCCGACCGCGCCGCGATGATCACGGGACAGGTGTTGCAGGTGGATGGCGGCATGGTGATGTAGGACAGGTGTCGGCTATCCACCCCCGGTGGATCACAAGCCGTGTCACCCTGAGCGCAACACAGGGCCTCCCGAACGCGCACCAGAGGGGCTCCGTTGTGCTCAGCATGACAAACCTGTGATTTTCTGACGACTGCCCCTGGCTCCTGTGGCTGAGGTTATGAAGGCACGTCGGCGTGCACGCGCCCTGGCGCTGCAAGCACTTTACGAAATTGATAGCGTTGGGCATCCGGTAGAAGAGGTCCTGCAAGCGCGACTGGAGGAGGAACCCCTACCGGAGAAAAGCGTTCAGTTTGCCCGGCAGCTTGTGTATGGCGTCATGGCGCACCGGGACAAAATGGACGTGGTGATCCAAAAGCTCGCCCCTGAATGGCCGCTGGACCAGATGGCCGTGATTGACCGCAACATCCTGCGCATCGCCATCCTGGAGTTCGCCATCCTGCACGCCACGCCGGTCAAGGTGGCGATCAACGAGGCGGTGGAACTGGCCAAGCTGTTCGGCTCGGACAGTTCGCCGCGCTTCGTCAACGGTGTCCTGGGCACGCTGGTGGCCCAGGGGGGCGAACTGACGCGGCTGTTGGAGGCGGGGAAGGACGGGCATAAGACGTGAAACGTCAAACGTCATAATCACGTTTCACGTTTGACGGCTACAGATTGCCATGGAAATCTTTAACATTGGCACGGGCGAACTGCTATTCATCCTGCTTCTGGCGCTCCTGGTGCTGGGGCCGCGGCGCATCCCGGAGGTGGCCCGGACGTTGGGCCGGGCGTTGCGCGAGTTGCGCGCCATCTCCGATGAGTTCACCACCGCGCTGACGCGGGAGGTGGAGGCCGCTGAACGCGCCGAGCGCATCCAACGCGCGCGGGAGCAGGCCGCGCAGGAGCGCCCGTTGCCCTCCCCTGTGGAAGAGACCGCCCCCGTGAGCGGGCTGCCCCCGGCGGATGATGCCTTGGGGGACAAAGCTCCGGCAGATGGGGCAAAGGATTGAGAGCGGTGGCAGGGCGTGTGGCTGAGCGAAGCGAGCGAGTGGCGGAGGCGGAGCGCGCCGAAGACGAAGCGCGCATGAGCCTGCTGGAACACCTGGAGGAGCTGCGTTCGCGCCTGATCAAAGCGGCGCTGGCGCTGCTGGTCGGCACGCTGATCAGCTTCGCCCTGGCGCAGCAGATCATGGAGTTCCTGGCGCGGCCCATTGGCGGCCTGAGCCAGTTGGAGTCTATTGAGATCACGGAGAACATCGGCGTGTTCATGCGCGTCTCGCTGGCCTCCGGCGCGGTTATCGCCATGCCGGTCCTGGTTTACCAAGTGTGGCGCTTCATCGCGCCGGGCCTGGTGCCGCGTGAGCGTCGCTATGTGTATTATGTCGTGCCGGGCGCGACCCTTCTGTTCCTGCTCGGCGTCGCCTTCGCCTATTTCGTCATGTTGCCGGTGGCCGTGCCTTTCTTGAAGAACTTCCTGGGCATCCCCAACACCCCCCGCCCCGCCAACTACTTCAGCTTTGTCACCTGGGTGATGCTGTCTATGGGGCTGAGTTTTGAGACGCCCATCTTCATTTTCTTCTTAGCCAAGATGGGGCTGGTGTCGCCGCGCACCCTGCTGCGCCAGTGGCGCTACGCCGTCGTGATCATCGCCATCATCGCCGCTGTGGTCACCCCCACGGTGGACCCGGTGAACATGTCCATTGTGATGCTACCTCTGCTGGCGCTGTATGCGCTGAGCATCCTGTTAGCCTATCTCGCCTGAAGGAGGAAGGAGCACATGCCGCCAACGCGCGTGCTGATCATGGGGGCCGCCGGGCGCGATTTCCACAACTTCAACGTGTACTTTCGCGGCAACCGGCGCTACAAAGTCGTGGCCTTCACCGCCACGCAAATCCCCAACATTGAGGGCCGGGTCTACCCGGCGGAACTGGCCGGGGAAGGCTACCCCAACGGCATCCCCATCTACCCCGAAGACGAACTGGTGCACCTGATCAAGGAACTGGAGGTGGACCAGGTGGTCTTCGCGTATAGCGACGTCTCGCACGAGTACGTCATGCACAAGGCGTCTATCGCGCTGGCCGCCGGCGCCGATTTCCGCCTGATGGGCATACGCGCCACGCAGTTGAAGTCCTCTAGGCCGGTCGTCTCTATTGGCGCGGTGCGCACCGGCGCGGGCAAGAGCCAGACCACGCGCCGCGTCACCCAGGTGCTGCGCGACCTGGGCTATCGCGTCGTCGTCGTGCGCCACCCCATGCCCTATGGCGACCTGCGACGACAGGTGGTCCAGCGCTTCGCCTCGTATGAGGACCTGGACCTGCACCATTGCACCATTGAGGAGCGCGAGGAGTATGAGCCTCACCTGGCGCGGGGCGTGGTGGTCTATGCGGGCATAGACTATGAGAAGATCCTGCGCCAGGCCGAGGCCGAGGCAGACATCGTCGTTTGGGACGGCGGCAACAACGACCTGCCTTTCTTCAAGTCGGACCTGCACATTGTAGTGGCCGACCCCCACCGCGCCGGACACGAGTTGAGCTACCATCCCGGCGAGGCCAACCTGCGCCTGGCCGATGTGGTGGTGATCAACAAGGTGGATACGGCGGACCTGGCGCCGATTGCGCAGGTGCGCGAGAACATCGCCCAGGCCAACCCGCGCGCGCTGATCGTGGAAGCGGCCTCCCCCATTTTCGTAGAGGACCCGATGGCGATTCGCGGCAAGGCGGTGCTGGTGGTGGAGGATGGGCCTACCCTGACGCACGGTGAGATGGCCTATGGCGCGGGCATTGTGGCCGCCCGGCGCTACGGCGCAGCGGAGATCGTGGACCCGCGCCCGTATGCTGTGGGCTCTATTGTGGAGACTTACCGGAAGTATCCGCACATTGGGCCGCTTCTGCCAGCCATGGGCTATGGCCCGGAGCAGATACGCGAACTGGGGGAGACGATCAACAACACGCCAACCGATTTGGTGATCGTGGCCACGCCGATTGACCTGCGACGCGTGGTGCAGATCAACCGCCCCTCACAGCGAGTGCGCTACGAGCTTCAGGAGATCGGCCAGCCCACGCTCATGGATATTCTGCGTGAGCGTTTCGGCGAGCGTGAGGCTATGGGCGAGAGAAGGCGAGCGATGGTGGGAAGAAGCTCAGCGCCCTGAGACGGCGAAGGTAATCACACGCGGGGAAGCACAGGCAGTAGGGACACGGCATGCCGTGCCCCCTACTGGCGGACTTGCAGGGCTTATGGCCTGTGGCCAGTTCGCAGGGTATTCACCGCTGCCTGAATGATGCCTGTCAACGATTCCTCTTTAAGACTGCCCACGCATGCCGTTATAAGTCATGGCTGGCTGTGAATGACTTATCCTCATCCCCCCTCTGCACCCACTCCAGTGCCCCATTAGTACCTTCGTTTTATTGACCTGCTGCCCGATTGCGGCTAATGTTTATCAGTGATGCTAACTTTTATTTATTGTGCCCATGATGTTGTCTGCCATCTGGCAGAAGCACAGGCACGGCCATTGCATCGCTAGCAGTGCACCGCGCCCATGGGGAAGCGATGACCGGACTGTGAGTTGCTGGAGTTCCCATCAGCAACCACCGGGCTAATCCGCCAGTACCTTAAGGTGTGGCGGGGTCTTATACCGAGATATTTTTCATAGAAAGCGAAGGCGCCTATGAGCGACATCCTGGTTGTGGACGACGATGAGATCGTGGCACGCACGATTGAGCGCAGTCTGCGCCACCCCGACTTCCATGTGACTGTAGCGCACAGTGGTGTAGAGGCCCTGCAGATGGCCCGCCGCCAGCCCCCCGACCTGATGATCCTGGACGTGCTCATGCCTGGCATGGATGGCTACGAGGTCTGTCGCCAGGTGCGGGCCGACCCGTTGCTCCACCAACTCCCCATCCTGTTCCTCACCGCCCGCGCCAAGGAGGAGGACCGCATTGAGGGCTTCCGCGCCGGCGCTGATGATTACCTGCCCAAGCCCTTCAACGTGGAGGAGCTCGTCATGCGGGTGAAGGCCATCCTGCGGCGCGCCGCCCCCCAACCGCCGCGCCAGCGCCCCCGTCAACTCCGCGTGGGCCACTTGGTGCTGGACTGCAATACCTTTGAGGTCTGCGTCAATGGGCGCAGGATCGCCCTGACCCCGGTCCAGTTTGACCTGCTCTACCATCTGATGAGCCACGCCGGCCAGGCGCTCTCGGCCCAGCAACTGCTGCAAGAGGTCTGGGACTATCCTTACGATGCCGGCAGCCCGGACCTGGTGCGTGTGCATATCAAGAACCTGCGCGAGAAGCTGGAGCCCAATCCGGCGGAGCCGATTTATCTTCGCACCATCCAGGGACACGGCTATATGATCACAGTGCCCGGCAGCCAGTAGGCCAGCCGCTATGGACGATGGACGACGGACCATAGACTGCCGTCCGTCGTCCGTCGTCAGTGAGCCAGGCGAACGGTGGTTGCCAGCCACAAGCATATGGGTGCGCGCCCGCCATGTATCCTGATCGTTGACGACGACAACGATTTTGTCGTCATGGCCAGCCAGTTGCTGGGCTATGCTGGCTATCGGACGTTGATGGCCACCTCTGGCGACGCTGCCTTAGACCTGCTGCACCAGCTCTCCACCGATGCGCAGGGGGACGGAGTTGACCTGGTCCTGCTGGACGTCATGTTGCCGGACATAAGCGGCGTGGAGGTCTGCCATCGCCTGCGCCAGGACCCCGCCCTACGCCACATCCCCATTATCCTGGTCACAGCCCTCGCCAGCACCGATCAGGTGATTACGGGCCTGGACACAGGCGCGGATGATTACATCACCAAGCCGTTTGAGCCCCCGGTCTTGTTGGCCCGTATCCGCGCCCAACTCCGATTGCGCAGTATGGAGCGCGAATTGGAGCAGCGCAACCGCGACCTGGCCGCGCTGAATGCGATCACGGCCGCCGTCACCGCTTCGCTGGAGCTTGACGAGATCCTCACCGCCACCATGCAGGGCATCCGCAGCGTATTGGACGTGGAAGGGGGCATTCTACTGCTCCTGGACGAGGAGCGGGGCACACTCATGTTCAAACAGGCCTTCAACCACAGCCAGGATTGGATCGTGGAGCGCGGCGTGGAGTGCAGTCAGGGGCTTATCGCGGCCTGCCTGCGGGAGCGCGCCTCCCTGGTGGTGAACGACGTGAGCGGCGACCCGCGCTTTGACCCAGAGCAGGACACCTTGGGCGAGGGAAGTAGGGACACGGCAGGCCGTACCCCTACCCGCTCGCTGGCCTGTGCCCCTCTGCTGGTCAAAGGCCGCCCGTTGGGCGCCATCGCCCTGGTGAATAAAATCGGTGGCCCCTTTACCAGGCGAGATGTGCATCTGCTGGAATCCATCGTCGCTTCTGTGGCCGTCGCCATTGAAAACTCGCGCCTGTTCCACAACCTGACCGCCGCTTACGCCGACCTGGAAACGCATCGCTGGCAATTGCTGCAAAGCCACAACACGCTCCAGGCGTTGTTTGACGGCATCACCGACGGGCTGTACATTGTGGATGCCACACTCAATCTGGTGGCGGTCAATCAGGCGCGGGCGACGCGGGTGAACGCTCAGCCAGAGGCGCTCATAGGCCGCCCCTGTTACCAGGTCTTGCACAGGCGGGAAGGCCCTTGCCCTGGCTGCCTGGTGGGCGAGGTATTTCGCCAGCCCCCGGGGAGGAAGCCCCAACCCCGGCAGCGCCTCCATCGGCAATACGGCCCGGATGGCGAGCTTACTGAATGGGAGATAAGCGTCTATCCCATCAGCGATGTTACCCAGAGGCCCGTCCAGGCGATCGTGCTGGAGCGCGATGTGACCGAGACGCGCCGACTGGAGGCCTCGCTGGCCCAATCAGAAAAGCTGGCGGCCATCGGCCAGCTTGCCGCCGGCGTCGCCCATGAGATCAACAACCCCCTCACCGCCATCATCGCCAACGCCCAACTGCTGCGGCGCGAGATCCCCGCCGATGACCCGCGCTATGAATCGGTGGACCTGATTGTGCGAGCCAGCGAACGCGCCCATAAGGTCATTCGCGGTCTGTTAGACTTCGCCCGCCAGGAGCGGCTGGAATTTCAACTCGTAGACATCAATGCCTCCCTCTCCACCTCGTTGGAACTGGTGCAGCACCAATTCCGGCAACATAACATCGCCCTGGACGCCCAACTCACCCCTGGCCTGCCCCAGGTGTACGCCAGCCAGGACCACCTCCAAGGCGTGTGGCTCAACCTGTTGCTCAACGCCCGCGATGCGCTCATGGGCCGGGCCAACCCCAGGGTGCGCGTGCAGACGGGCTGGGAGAACAGCCACATTACGGTAACCATCAGCGACAACGGGCCGGGCATCCCCCCGGCGCAGCTTAAGCGTGTGCTGGAGCCTTTCTTCACCACCAAAGCCCCCGGCCAGGGGACGGGCCTGGGCCTGTCCACCTGCTACCGCATCATCAAGCAGCACGGCGGCGACCTGCGCATTGAGAGCCAGGTGGAGCAAGGGACGACCGTTGTGGTGACGCTGCCGGTGGCTGAATAGGCAGCCCCCTCCCCTATAAGGGGAGGGGAGTGAGGGGAGAGGTTCATCCGTTTTCCGTCCCTCGTCCTCCGTCATCTTTTACGCCGCCTTAACGCCCCCTTCACGCCTCCTTTACTGACAGCCCTCCCCCCTCATGCTATCATCCAGGCGATGATCAAGCTCACCCGTCTCAACGGCAGCGAACTTTGGGTCAACGCCGACCTGATTGAATTTCTGGAAGCGACGCCGGATACGGTGATCTCGCTGGTGGACGGCAAGAAGATCGTCGTCGCCGACCCACCGGAGCGCGTCGTCGCCGCCATCATTGCTTACTGGCGCCAAATCAACGCCGTTCCCCGCCGCTTCACCTATGCCGAGAGAGGGCACGGGGAGCCCAATGCATCGGGGCAAAGCCAACCCGCGCCGCAGGAGGGCTGAGCGGTGGAACTCTCCACGCTGATCGGCCTGCTCGCCGGGTTCGGCGCCCTCATGGCCGCTGTCTTCATGGAGGGCGGCACCCCGGCGGAACTGGTGGGGCCCTCGGCGGCACTGATCGTGTTTGGCGGTACCATTGGGGCGGCGCTGATCAGCTTCCCGCTCAAGCGGGTTATGGCCGTCCCCAAACTCATCGCCAATAGCTTCAAGGCGTACAAATCGGAGAACACCGCCACCATTGACCTGCTCGTCACCTTGGCGGATAAGGCTCGCCGCGAGGGCCTGCTCTCCCTGGAAGAGGACACCAAGAACATTCAGGACGACTTCCTCCGTCGCGGACTCACGCTCGTCGTGGATGGTGTGGACCCGGCGCAGGTGCGCAGTATTCTGGAGACGGAAACGGAGTTGATGGCCCAGCGCCATGAGCAGGGCGCGGCCGTCCTTCAGGCCATGGGCGGCTATGCCCCCACCATGGGCATCATCGGCACCGTCATGGGCCTGGTCAACGTCCTCAGCCGCCTGTCCGAGCCGGAGCATCTGGGCGAATCCATCGCGGTGGCTTTCCTGGCCACCTTCTACGGTATCCTCAGCGCCAACCTGCTCTGGCTGCCTATCGCCGGCAAGCTGCGCGCCAAGAGCCGCGAGGAGGTGGAGAGCCGCCAACTGATGATTGAAGGCATCCTGGCCCTGCAGGCGGGCGAGAACCCCCGCATTGTGCGCGAAAAACTCAGCGCCTTTCTGGCGCCGAAGGAACGGGCGCAGGCAGAAGGCAGCCCCAAGGAGGCCAAACCATGAGCGGCGGTGGACACAGTGGCGCCAGCGAGGAACGCTGGCTGCTCACCTACGCCGATATGATCACCCTGCTGATGGTCTTCTTCATCGTGCTGTATTCTATGGCCCAGATTGACGTGAAGAAGTACCAAAAGGTGGCCGAGTCGTTGCACCGCGCCTTCGGCGTGGGCGATGGCAGCCTCTTCTCTGTGGGCATCGGTCGCGGTGGAGGCGAAGGCGAATCTGAACCCGCCCCGATTGCCTTTGACGACCTGCCCCCGCGCCAGCGCGACTATCTGGACATCAGCAGCGAACTCGCCAGCCAGGTGGCCGCCGCCGGTTTCGGCGCCGACGTCAGTGTCACCACCAACATTGAGGGCATCCTGATCAGCCTGAGCGAATCGCTGCTGTTCGCCCCCGGTAGCACGGTGCTTCAGCCCCAGGCGCAGGAGACGTTGGACCGCATCGCCACTGTCCTGCGCCCTCTGCCTAACGCCATCCGCGTGGTGGCGCACACGGATGACGTGCCTACGGACAATCCCTTCTACCCGACCAACTGGGAATTGTCTGTGGCGCGGGCGGTGGTCATCGTGCGCTATCTCAGCGAAGAGGGAGGGATTGCTCCGGAGCGGCTGATGGCGGCGGGCCAGGCTCAATATCATCCGCTCTACCCCAACGACACCCGCGAGCACCGCGCCCGCAACCGCCGCGCCGAGATCGTGGTGATCTATCCCATTGAGGAGGAGAGCTTGCAGCCCAACTTCCTGCCCGACCTGAGCCAGGGGCTGTTCGCCCCCACACCGTCCCCGGCGGAGGGGACACAGGGATATTAGAGCGCATCTATGCTTCCCTTACTCAAGCGCCTTTCCCGCATTGCCTTGCTCGTCGTCGCCGTCCTGGCCGGCCTGCTGGCCGCTTTTGGGGTGGCCTCAGCCGCCTACCTGATCCGCTATGGGCAGACCGGCGGCCCGATCCTGATCCAGGTGGATACAGGCACACCCACGCCGCCTGCGCCCACGCCCAACCCGGAAGCGCCTGCCTTGCCCCTGCCCGGCGAAGGCATCATGTACGATGCCGGCACCAAGATCGTCAACTTGGCCGATCCCGGCGGGCGGCGCTACCTTAAAGTCACCATTGTCCTGGAATTTGCGCCGCATGACGTGGCCTATTACACGCTGGAAGGCGAGGCGCGCACGGCAGCCCAGAACGCCTTCAGCCAGGAGATGGCCTCCAAGAAGCCACTGATTGACGATACCCTGACGACGTTGCTCTCGGCCAAGACCTTTGAGGAAGTCTATTCCATTGAAGGCAAGGACGCCCTCAAGCAGGAGATCATCCGTCAGTTGGCCGAACGCCTGCATGGTTACAAGATCGTCAACGTGTACTTCACGGAGTTTGTGGTTCAGTAGTCCGGTCGGCCATGCTCACCCAAGCCGAAATTGACGCGCTTCTCGCCGCTGAACTCAACGCCCAGGAGTTACCCGCTGCTCAGCCGCCCGAGGCTGTTCCAACGGCGATGGCCGCTGCCGCTGTCCCTGGCCAGGGCACGGCTGAGGGGGAAGATCGGGCCGGGCGCCAGCGGGCCGTTCAGCCCTATAACTTCTGGTCGCCAGACCTGTTCTCCAAAGAGCAGTTGCGCGCCGTGGAACTCATCCACGAGGACCTGGCGGAGCGCCTGGGGACAACGCTGCCGGCCCACCTGCGCGCCGACCTGCGCCTGCGCCTGGCATTGGTGGACCAGGGCCGCTTTGACGACCTCATCAACGATCTGCCGCCGCAGACGCTCTTCAATATTTTGACACTGGAGCCCCTGCCCGGCCACGCCATCCTGGTCATCAGCGATGAGATCAGTTGGGTGATCCTGGAGCGCCTGCTGGGCGGCGGCGGGCGCAACGAGAACCGCGACTCGCCCAGGCCCAACGCAGACGGGCGGGGCGGACGCAAACTGACCGAGATCGATCAGGTCCTGCTGCGCGGCGTTATAGAGCATATCCTGGCGGAGATGAAAGTCTCCTGGGGTAAGATCATCGCGCTCAACCCGCGCCTGGAGGACAGCACGCTCCACCACAACCGCGTGCGCATCCTCATGGGCAGCGCACGGGTCGCTCTGATCACCTTTGAGTTGGTCGTTCAGGGCGTGAGTGGGACCATCAACCTCTATATCCCCTTCTCCATGCTCAAACCGATAGCCGAGGCCCTCAATCCCTATACCTGGCTCAGTGGTCAGGAGAAGCAGCGCCAGGACGAGGCCGACCGCCAGAGGCTGCAAGAGCACCTCCTGGACCTGCACGTGCCGCTGTGCGTGATCCTGGGCAGCGCCGAGGTGAGCATGGCCGATCTGGTCAACCTCAGCCCGGGCGACGTGATCCGGCTGCAGACGCCCGTAGGCTATAGCCTGCCGGTGCACATCGGGGGCAGCGTGCGGTTTACCGCCCAACCCGGCCTGCTGGGCCGCAAGCTCGCCGTGCGCATCACCAGCGCTATTTCACAAGGGGGTGAGACGTAAGATATGGCTGACAATGTCACTCTGAACGCGAGTGAAGGTTATGATCCTCCGCCAGACGACAGAGAAGGGCGCAGCCCTGAGCGCAATGGCGGGGAGACGTTCGCAAGCGAGGTCGCCAGCATCCAGGTGGCCCGGTTTTCGCCGCTCGGCCCCGGCGCCCCACCGGCGCCAGAACCGGCCAGTCTGGACCTGCTGCTAGATGTGCCCCTGCGCATCACCGTGGAACTGGGGCGGGCGCATATGGCCGTGCGCGACGTGCTCGCCTTGCAGACCGGGTCGGTGGTTGAGCTGGACCGCGCCGCCGGGCAGCCGGTGGATGTCCTGGTCAACGACCGCCTCATCGCCCACGGTGAGGTGGTGGTGATTGAAGACCGCTTCGGCGTGCGCATCACCGAGATCGTTTCGCCGACCAAGCCAGCCTCAGCGACCTGAGAGGTGAGGTCATGGGCCTGCGAGGAGGGCGTGGCAGAACTTCACGGCTGAAGCCGTTCCTACCAGTGGCGGCGGCTGTGCTCGTCCTGCTGGTAGGGGCGCTGTGGGCAGGCGCACAGGCCACATGGGCGACGACCGGCCCCCCGCCCTCCCTGCCCAGCACCGGGCTTCAGCCCGGTTGGGAAGGAGTGGGGGCGACCAGCCGGTCGCCCCTACTCGCCGCCGAGGGCCTCTCAACGATGGATTACGTCTCTGCCGCGCTCAAGTTCGGCCTGGTGCTGCTGCTCCTGTATGGCGCGTTGTGGGCACTGCGGCGCTACGCCCGCAGCGGCTTCGTGCGCGGCGCTCCGGATAGCCGGCGCCTGGCCCTGCTGGAGACCATGCCCCTGGCCCCGCGCCAGGCGCTCCACCTGGTGCGCGCCGATGACCGCACCCTGCTTTTGGGGGCGAGCGAGCACAGTATCACCCTCCTGGCGGAATGGACGACGGACAGTAGGGACGACTGGCCGGTCACCCTTACCCCCTCCTCTCCCGCTGAAGTAGGGGCGCACGGCCGTGCGCCCCTACAACCCCCTCCCCCGCAAGGGGGGAGGGTTGGGCTAGGGGGAGATACCACCCCCTCTGTGATCCAGGGCGAAGGGATCGCCCGGCTGGCCTCGGCCTTCGCCCAGCACCTGCGCCAGGCGATCCAGCGGAGGGAGCACCATGCTGCCTAAACTGGGCCTGATCGCCGTTCTGGGTCTGCTCCTGACCGGATGCGCGCCGGAGGCGCAGCTTTCTGTGCCGGGCGTCAGCGTGACGGTCAATCAGCCGCAGGGGCCGCAGCAGGTGGTGGGCAGCATTCAACTCTTGCTGCTCATCACCGTCCTCAGCCTGGCGCCCGCCGTGCTCATCCTGACGACCGGCTTCACGCGCATCGTGATCGTCCTGTCCATCATCCGCAGCGCCATCGGCACGCCCCAGATCCCGCCCAACCAGGTGGTGGTCGGCCTGGCGCTGGTGCTGACCTTGTTCGTCATGGCGCCGGTGTGGGGGACGATCCATCAGGAGGCGCTTCAGCCCTACCTGCAAGGGCAGATTGACCAACAGACGGCGGCGGACCGCGCCATCCGACCCTTGCGCGCCTTCATGCTGCGCCAGACGCGGGAGAAAGACCTGTCGCTGTTCCTGGCGCTCTCCAACCAGCCGCCCCCGGCGACGCCCGACGACGTGCCCACGTCGGCGATCATCCCGGCGTTCGTCATCAGCGAACTCAAGACCGCCTTCCAGATGGGCTTTATCCTGTTCGTGCCCTTCCTGATCATTGACATCGTCGTCTCCAGCACCTTACTTTCCATGGGCATGATGATGCTGCCGCCGTCCCTGGTCTCCCTGCCCTTTAAGCTGCTCCTGTTCGTGATGGTGGACGGCTGGTATCTGGTGGTGCGATCGCTGGTAATGAGCTTTCACTGACGGAGCGAAGCGAACCATGACCGAAGCCTACATTTTCACCCTGGCACAACAGACATTCACGCTCATCTTAATGCTGGCTGCGCCGATCCTCCTCGTCAGCCTGCTGGTGGGGTTGCTGGTGAGCATGTTTCAGGCCGCCACCCAGATCAGCGAGATCACCCTGACCTTCGTGCCCAAGATCCTGGCGGTGGCCCTGGTGATCGCGCTATTAGGCGGGTGGATGGCTCAGCAGTTGCTCAGCTATACGACCCGGTTGCTGTCTGAATTGCCCCATCTGGCGCCATGACCAGCGGAGCGCAGATGCAGCAGACGGCCCCCCACCTGGCAACGCTGGTGCAGTTGGCCGATGCGCTCTGCCTGCGGTTGGGTATTGGTCTGACCCCGCGCATCATGCCGGATATCCCGGAGACCAGCCCGGCCCTGATCGGCCTGGCCCCGGCCCAGGTGGAGACCTATGCCCAGGCGATGCGCGGCCTGATGCACATAGTGACCGACTTCTTCAACCGCACGCACGGCGCTTCCTGGCAGAATGCGGTGGGAGTTTGAAGGCCAGTGTCTCTCAGCCCCGAAGGGTGCCTGGAAAGTCCGTCCCTCTTCGTGAGCACGGGAGGCAATGAGCATGAGCGACGAGTACAAAATGAGCTTGTATGACTGGTTGTCTCAGATTCAGGTGCGGCTAATCGGGCTGATGTTGGCCCTGTTATTCCTGCCCATCCTCATGGGCCTCGCCTGAGAGCATTGGGTAGGTCAGGGGCTGGCACCAGGCTGGCAGACGCGGACGCTCATCCAGGTGTTGGTTGGCGGGGCCATCCTGGGAGCAGGCACCTGGATTATGCGACGTATCAGCCACAGGCTGACCGCGATCGGCCTGGTCGCGGACGCTTTCGCCACACGCGGCGATTTAACCCAAACGCTTCCCGACAAGGGCAGAGATGAGCTGGCGTGGACAGCCTATTCATTCAACCAGATGATGAAACGCCTGAATAAAATCGCCGATGCCCTGGATCAGATCGCTGGCGGCGATCTGACTGTAGAGATCCAGGTAAAGTCGGATAAGGATCGTTTGGGGGAAGCGCTCAACACGATGGTTGCCAACCTGCGGCAGTTGGTGGGTCAAGTGGCGGAGAGCGCCGAGGGGGTCAGCGCGGCTTCCGAGCAACTGGCGAGCGCCGCCCACCAGGCCGGCGACGCCACCAGCCAAATCGCCACCACCATTCAACAGGTCGCCCAAGGCACCTCCCAGCAAACCCAGGCCGTCACCCAAACCGCCGCCGCCGTGGAGCAAATGTCCCGCGCCATTGACGGCGTGGCCAAAGGCGCCCAGGAGCAAGCCACCGCCGTGGCCAAAGCCTCCGCCCTCACCGCCCAAATCTCCCAGGCCATTGAGCAGGTGGCCCGCAGCGCCCAATCCGGCGCCCAGGCCTCCGCCCAGGCCGCCGCCACCGCCCAGACAGGCGTGAAGACAGTGGAGGAGACCGTGCGGGGCATGGCCGCCATCCAGGCCAAAGTAGGCCTCTCCGCCGAAAAGGTCAAGGAGATGGGCCAGCGCTCCCAGCAAATCGGCGCCATCGTGGAGACCATTGACGACATCGCCTCTCAGACCAACCTCCTGGCCCTCAACGCCGCCATTGAAGCCGCCCGCGCCGGGGAGCACGGCAAGGGCTTCGCCGTCGTCGCCGATGAGGTGCGCAAGCTGGCCGAACGCGCCAGCGCCGCCACCAAGGAAATCGCCGAACTCATCCGCTCCATCCAGCACACGGTGGCCGAGGCGGTGGCCGCCATGGACGAGGGCGCCAAAGAGGTGGAACTGGGCGCCAGCCGAGCGGGGGAGGCCGGGCAGGCCCTGGCCGACATCCGCCAGGTGGTGGAGGCGGTCAACCAGCAGGTGGAGGCCATCTCCGCCGCCGCCCAGCACATGGCCGCCAGTTCCAATGAACTGGTGGCGGCCATGGACGCGGTCAGCGCGGTGGTGGAGGAGAACACCGCCGCCACCGAGGAGATGGCCGCCGGCTCCACCCAGGTGACCCAGGCGATTGAGCACATTGCCAGCGTGAGCCAGCAGAACAGCGCCGCGGTGCAGGAGGTCTCCGCCGCCGCCGAGCAGATGAGCGCCCAGGTGGAGGAGGTCAGCGCCTCGGCGCAGGCCCTCTCTGAAATGGCTCAGACCTTGCAGGAGTTGGTGGCCCAGTTCAGACTGTCGCAGGATGGGGCGCAGGCCACACACGCGACCAAGCCCCAGGCGCGCAAGGCCACGCCCGCCCCCAAGCCCTCTGCCCCAGCCCCGGTGAAAGCTGGGGTGGGCAACGGCCACGCCTACCGTGAACTGCAGGTGGGCAGGAGAGGGTAAGGGACCAAGACCTCCAAGGTCTAGCTGGAAGGAGAGGAGCATGGAACACCAACTTGTCGTCTTTGACCTGGCGGGGGAGCACTACGGGGTGGACATCGCCGCGGTGGAGGGCATTATCAAGCTGCAGACCATCACCACCGTCCCCCATGCCCCTGCCTTTGTGGAAGGGGTGACCAACCTGCGGGGCAAGGTGTTGCCCGTGATTGACCTGCGCAAGCGCTTCGGCCTGCCCCAGGCCCAGGCCACCAAAGACAGCCGCATCGTGGTGGTGGAGATGAACGGGGCCACGGTGGGGATGGTGGTGGATGGGGTGAGCGAGGTGCTGCGGGTGGGGGCCGAGGCGATTGAGCCGCCCTCGCCGATTGTGACCACGGTGGACTCGGCCTTCATTCGGGGGATTGCCAAGGTGGGGGCGCGGCTGGTGATCCTGCTGGACCTGGGTAAGGTGCTCACCACCCAGGAGACCGCCGAACTGAACACTATGCCGGTCCCCGCCTGAGCCTGACCAACGGAGAAAAAGCGGTGTGGCTCCACCCCGGCGACACCGCTTTTTCTCCCTTCCTTTATGCGCTGTTTATCCCTTTTTTACAGACAACCGGGCCAGACTGGCGTATAGTAGCCACAGATATACGCCGGTGAAGCGAGCAAAACACACACAGCAAACAAAAATACCAGGAGAAAGCCGCGAGCATGGACCTGGTGTTTGACCTTGAGGAAGACGAACTGCATATCTTCCTGGCGGAAGCCGACGAACATTTGCAGACACTGGATGAGGGCCTGGTCCGCCTGGAGCGCGAGGGGAATGACCTGGAGTTGCTTCAGGCTATCTTTCGCGCCGCGCACACACTGAAGGGCGCAGCAGGCACCATCGGCCACCGGCGCATGGCCGAGTTGACCCACGCCATGGAGACAGTGCTGGATGGGCTGCGCAAGCGCACGCTGGCGGTTAGCGCCGATCTGGTGGACGTCTGCCTGGAATCGTTGGATGCTCTGCGCCTGCTGCGCAACGAGGTCATTGAGCGCCGCGCCAGTCCAGTGGACATCGCCCCGCTGGTGGAGCGACTGTCGCGACTGGCAGCGCCCACCCCAACCGAGGGCAACGGCCCGCAGACCGACGGTAAACAACAGGCGACAGGCGACGATCCCTCGCCCGTCGTCCATCCTCCCTCGTCCCCTGTTTACACCATCAGCGCCGACATCGCGCCTGACAGCTTCGCCTCGGCTGCCCGCGCCTTCCAGGTCCTGCTCGCCTTACAATCGCTTGGCGATGTGCTGGATGTGCAGCCCCCGCAGGCGGTGATTGAGACCGCCGCGCCTGTGCAGCGCATCACCGCCCGCCTGGCCACGTCCCACTCGCCCGATGACATCCGCCAGGCCCTGGCCGACATCCCGGAGATCACCAACGTAACCGTGAACGGCGAGCCGGGCGCAGAAAACAGAGGAACTCAAGGGAAACTTGCAGGAACTCCCCCAAGCTCCCCGCCGCCGAGCGAAGCGAGAGGCGAACGCATGAGGGGCGCAACGCCCCACACGGCAGAGAAGACCGTGCGCACCAGCGTGGAACGTCTGGACAGTCTGATGAACCTGGTGGGCGAGCTGATCACCGACCGCAACCGCCTCTTCCAGATTCGGAGCAACTTTGAGCATCGCTTCCGGGGCGACCCGCAGGTGGAGGAGTTGATCCAGACGACCCTGCACATCAGCCGCATCACCGACCAACTGCAGGAAGAGGTCATGCGCATCCGCATGTTGCCCATCGCCAACGTCTTCAACAAGTTCCCCCGCCTGGTGCGCGACCTAGCGCGCAAGGCGGGGAAGCAGGTGGAGTTGGTCATCCGCGGCGAGGAGACCGAACTGGACCGTTCGGTGATTGAGGAGATCAGCGATCCGCTGATCCACCTGCTGCGCAACGCGGTGGATCACGGCCTGGAAACGCCAGAGGAGCGCCGGGCGGCAGGCAAGTCGGAGCGCGGCACGATCCGCCTCACCGCCCGCCATGAGGAGAGCCGCATCATCCTGACGGTGGAGGATGACGGGCGCGGGATTGACGTGGAGCGCGTCAAGGCCAGCGCCGTGCACAAGGGCCTGTTGACCGAGGCGGAAGCGGCGGCCCTGTCGCACGATGAAGCCATTCACCTGATCTTCAGGCCCGGCCTGTCTACGGCCAAAGTCGTCACCGATGTCTCCGGGCGCGGCGTGGGCATGGACATCGTCCGCGCCAACATTGAGCGCCTCAACGGCACGATCACGGTGGAAACCTGGCCCGGCCAGGGGACCCAGTTCCAGATCACCCTGCCGTTGACGCTCGCCATCATCCCGACACTCCTGGTCCGTATAGGTGAGGGCACCTTCGCTATTCCGCTCCCCGCCGTTATGGAGACCCTGCGCGTCCCGTTGATAGACATTCAGACGGTGAAAGGCAAACAGGTCATTCAGTTGCGCCAGCGCGTGCTGCCCCTGGTCCGCCTGAGCCAGGTATTGGGCTTCCAGACGAACCCCTCCCCTGACTCCCCTCCCCTGACAGGGAAGGGGGGCAACGGGCAGCGCTATGAGTACGTTGTGGCCGTGCGCTGGGGGCGGCTGGAGATGGGCCTGCTGGTGGATGCCCTGGTGGGGGAGCAGGAGCTGGTGATTAAGCCCTTGGGGAGGCTGATCGGCGAGACGCCGGGCATCTCCGGCGCCGCTATCCTGGGCGATGGTCGTGTGGCCCTGATTGTGGATGTGCCGGGGCTGTTTAAGCTGGTCACGGAAGAGGAGTCACGATGACAACGCCATCCTTGATATTTGACGAGACATTGCGTTCGCTGTTGGAGGCCCTGGCCAGTGAAGGCGTGCAGAACGCGGCCCAGGGCCTCTCGGAGATGGTGGGCGAGAAGCTCACCTTTTCGCAGCCAATGGTGAGCCTGGTGCCCTTCACCGATATCCCCATGCTTCTGGGCGGGCCGGAGAACGAAGCGGTGGGCATTTACCTGCGCTCGGAGGGCCAGATGGCTGCCCAGATGATGCTGGTCCTGCCCTATCCCAAGGCCCTGGAGTTGGTGGACCTGCTCATGGGGACGCCTGTCGGCAGCACCCAACACCTGGGCCAGTTGGAGCGCTCGGCCCTGGCCGAAGTGGGCAACCTGGTCGGCTCGTTCTTTCTGAACGCGGTGGCCTTGATCACCGGTCAGGAGTCGCGCCCTTCGCCCCCAGCCGTCATGGTGGACATGATCGGCGCTATTCTGGACATCATTATCGCCGCTTCGGGGGAAGTAGGCGAGCACGTGCCCATGATCCAGACGAGCTTCCTGCGCCAGGGTCGGGAGGTGGAGGCCAATTTCTGGGTGGTGCCCGATCGGACGACACTGAATGCGTTTGCGCGGCGGACCCGACGAGGACAACAGCGTGGCGGACAATAGCGTTGCAGTAGGGCTAGGAGAAGTCAAGGTCAGTGATAACCCCTTAGAGATCTTAGTGGCCTATGGCTTGGGTTCATGCGTAGCTGTCGCTATGTACGATCCGGTGGCGCGTGTGGCGGGCCTGCTGCACGCCGTTCTGCCTTACAACCTGAACGGCACAGAAGCGCTATCCGCCAAGTACGTGGATAGCGGCATCGCCGTCCTGCTACACAAGCTGGCCGAGGCGGGCGCCAGCCGTCAGCGGCTGATTGTGCGCATGGCCGGCGGCGCCAATATGCTGGTCGCGCCCGGCTTCAACGCCACCCTCAACATCGGTGAGCGCAACGTGGCGGCTGCCCACGCCACCCTGGCCACTTACAAGCTGAAGATCAAATCAGAGGACGTGGGCGGGCACACAGGTCGGACGGTGCGCCTGTTCGTCGCCGATGGCCGCATGACCGTGCGCGTCCTGGGCAGCCAGGAGAGGGAGCTATGAAGCCAGGAACTCGCGGGAACCCTAGGAACTCAGAGGAGGGCCTTGAATGGCGAAAATACTCGTCGTAGATGACGCCGAATTTTTGCGGGTGCGTATCTCCAAGATATTAATGAACAACGGCCACGAGGTGATTGAGGCCGATAACGGCGCCAACGCGGTGCACACCTATATGACCGCCCGACCGGATATGGTGCTGATGGACATCACCATGCCGGAGATGGACGGGCTGACCGCGCTGAAGGCCATCCGGGCGGCGGACCCCAAAGCGCGGGTGGTGATGTTGACCGCATTGGGCCAGGAGTCCATTGTGCTGGAAGCGATTAAGGCCGGCGCCCGCGATTTCATCGTCAAGCCGTTCCAACCAGAACGCGTGTTGAGCGCCATCAGCCGGGTGCTAGGCTAAGCCTGCCGAGGCAGGGCAAGTAGGAGAGGCAAGGCAAGCAGGAGGAGCAAGGCAAGTAGGAGGGGCTTGAGCCCCGAGTGGCTTGAGCCCCGAGTGGCTTGAGCCCCGAGTGGCGGAGCAGACATGGCAGAATCAGGGCAGGGAGTTGGGGGCAATAGCAAACCGATCCGCGTCCTCGTCGTGGACGATTCGGCTTACATGCGCTTTACTCTGGGAAAAGCCCTGAGCGCGCACCCCGGCCTGGAGGTCGTCGGCGCGGCCCGCGATGGCCAGGAGGCCCTGGAGTTGCTCCCCAAACTCCAGCCGGATGTGGTCACTTTAGATGTGGAGATGCCCCGCCTGGACGGGCTTTCCACCTTGCGCCAGATCATGGCCCGTTGGCCGCGCCCCGTCATCATGCTCAGCAGCCTGACGACCGAGGGGGCCCGCGAGACCATCCTGGCGCTGACCTGGGGCGCAGTGGACTTCGTGGCCAAGCCCGCCACGAAAGCGAACGTGGCCGCGATCATGGACGAGGTCATCGCCAAGATCCAGGCCGCCGCCCAGGCCCGCGTTCGGGCCAGACCCCAGCCCCTCACCCCACCTCCCCTCCCCCAGAGTTCTGGGGGAGGGATGACCGAAGGCCGGGGTGAGGGTAAATCCACCCGTCCATTGCGAATGCGCGACCGGGTCGTCGTGATCGGCGCATCCACCGGCGGGCCTGGCGCGCTCCATACAGTGATCCCCGGCCTGCCCGCCGACCTGCCCGCCGCTGTCCTGATCGTGCAACACATGCCGGTGGGCTTCACCCGCTCGCTGGCGGAACGCCTGGATAGCGTCTCCGCCCTGGCGATCAAAGAAGCGGCCCCCGGCGACGCGCTGGAGGTCGGGCGCGCCCTGCTCGCGCCCGGCGGGTTCCACATGACGGTGGACGAGAACGGGCGCATCGCCCTCAATCAGAACCCGGCGGTGCACGGCGTGCGCCCGGCGGTTGACGTGACCATGGCCTCGGTGGCTCAGCGCTATGGCGCTGCCACCATTGGCGTGGTGCTCACCGGCATGGGGCGCGACGGCACCAACGGTGCGCTGCTCATCCGCAGCGCAGGAGGCCAGGTGATCGCGGAGGACGAATCCACCTGCGTGGTCTGGGGGATGCCGCGCAGCGTGGTGGAGGCCGGCGCTGCCGATAGGGTGGTCCCCCTGCCGGAGGTGGCCGCGGCGATTGAAGCCGCTGTCAGGGGAAGGAATAAGGTACCCAACGGATTATTTGTATGAATCAAGGAAACTGGGGGCGTTTAAAGGCAACAGATGGACCAGGAACTGTACGCGCAGGTCAAGCGTTCGGTGAAAGCTTTGCTTGACATCAACCTGGACGGGTACAAAGATGAGCAGATGCGGCGGCGGCTGGATGCCTGGCTGGCACGCTCCGGCGCACGCACCTGGCCCGACTACTTCAGGCGCGTCCGCGTTGACCCGGAGGAACGGGCCCGTTTCCGCAATTATCTGACCATCAACGTCTCGGCCTTCTTCCGCGATCCGGAGCGCTGGCAGACCTTGCGCCAGCACATCCTGCCGGACCTGCTCGGCGCCCGGCCACACCTGCGCCTGTGGAGCGCGGGCTGCTCGGTCGGCCCGGAGCCGTACAGCCTGGCGATGCTGCTGGATGAACTCACACCGGGGCGTCGGCACAGTTTGCTGGCGACCGATCTGGATCGCGGCGCGTTGGCGAAAGCGCAGGCGCGCGGCCCGTTCACCCTGGAGGACATCCAACACGTCAGCCCGGCCCAACGCGCCCGCTATTTTGAGCGCGGCGGCCCGCCTTTCTTCGTGCGCGAGGAGTTGGCCCGCCGCGTGGACTTCCGCGAGCACAACTTGCTTGCCGACCCCTTTGAGGACGATTTTGACCTGATTGTCTGCCGCAATGTGGTGATCTACTTCACCGAGGAGGTCAAGAGGAGGCTCTATCGCCAATTCCATGCGGCGCTGCGCCCCGGCGGCGTCCTGTTCGTGGGCGGCACGGAGATCGTCCCCCAGGCCCAGGCCATCGGTTTTCGCAGTTGGGGCATGTCGTTCTACCAGAAAGTGCTTACGGGATGATCTATAGGGGCTAAGGAATTCAGGTTTGAGATGGCGTTTGAGCATAAAAACGTGGACGAACTGATCCGGCGTGTGGGTGAATTGCCACCCATGCCCAAAGTGGCCGAGAAGGGCCTGGCCCTGATCCAGGACCCGAAATCCAGCATGGCGGAGTTGGCCGATGTACTCGCCCTGGATGAGGCCCTGGCCAGCCTGGTGCTGCGTTGGGTGAACTCGCCCTACTATGGGCTGATCCATCCGGTCTCCTCTGTGCGGCAGGCGGTGGTGTATCTGGGGCACAACACCATCCGCAGCCTGATCCTGGCCGCCTCCATCGCGGCGTATATGGACCGTGCAGTTCCGGGCTATGCGCTGGAGCGCGGCGAGCTATGGAAGCACGCCGTAGGCGTGGCTGCCGGAGCGCGGCTGGCTGTGGCCCGATTTGGCCCTCAGGTGGCCGAGGAAGCCTACCACGCCGGGCTGCTCTGTGATATCGGCAAGCTGGCCTTTGAGATCCTGTTGCGCGGCGTAGACACCGCCCGACCGGAGTGGCGCGGCCGCCCCTTCTCGGAACTGGAGGCAGAGGTCTTCGGTGTGGATCACGCCACATTGGGCGCGGAGATGGCCCGCCGCTGGCATCTGCCTGAACCCCTGATTGAGGCCATTGCCTGTCATCACTGCCCCTCGCAGAGCACGCTTTCCGAGAGAGGCAGCCTGCTGGCGGCAGCCGTCCACGTCGCCGACGCCGCCGTGATGATGATGGGGATTGGCCTGGGGCGCGATGGGTTGCAATATGCCCTGGACCCGCTGGCCTGTGAGCGGCTGGGCTGGACGGAGGCGAATTTTCACGATCTGGTCATCCGCGTCGGCCCGCTGATCGCCGAAGCGGAAGCGTTTATTCAACTCAGGAGAAGCAGGCAGGCATGAATGTGAAGTTTATGAACCCCTTTGTTGAGGCTGCCAACGAGGTCCTGCAGGCCGAGGTGGGTATGCCCGTGAGGCGGGGTAAGCTGGCCCTGCACAAGTCATCGTTGACGGCGGACGATGTGACGGTGCTGCTCAGTATGGTGGGGCAGGTGCAGGGGGTGGTGTTGTATGGGATGTCCCTGCCCACCAGCCTGGCCCTGGTGTCGCGCATGATGGGACAGGAGTTCAATGAATTTGACACCCTGGCGCAAAGTGGCATCGCCGAACTGGGCAACGTCATCACCGGGCGGGCCAGCATCAAGCTGGCTGAGGCGGGCTATAGCACTGATATCTCCCCGCCAACACTGATCCAGGGCAAGGGCGTGACCATCTCCACGCTGGATTCCCCGCGCATTGTGGTGCCACTCATCTGTGACCTGGGCGAGATCATGGTACATCTCGCCCTACGAGATGGGATAGTATGACCTTCGCGTTTCTCCAACCTTATATTGAGGCGACTGATGAGGTGCTCCAGGCCGAGCGGAAGTGAAAGTCAAGCCGGGGGAGTTCAGCCCGGGAAAGGGCGTCTATGTGACCGATGAGGTGACCGTACTCGTCAACCTGGTGGGCAGCCTGGCGGGCGCAGTCTTTTACGGCATGTTCCGGGCGACAGTGCTGGCCCTGGCTGCACGTATCTTCGGTGAGCCTCTGGAGGCGTTTAATGGCCTGGCATAGAGCGGCATTGAACCAAGTTCACAAGGGTGTAAACATCAGTTACAGGCTGAATAAACCTGTTCTTGAGTAAGATTGCTGATGTTACTATCTTTGCACTTTCTTGACTATGCCGCCAAGCGGGTACAGAGCTGCCCAGCGGCGATACCCGAGCGGAACTGG
>ENA-ORXB01000293-ORXB01000293.1-sediment-metagenome-genome-assembly--contig:-NODE-293-length-110579-cov-4.669336_pt1 | contig 110579 bp, 102 predicted proteins | sample MGYA00237863_ERZ511475 | MGnify/ENA primary metagenome ERZ511475 (study PRJEB26305, sample SAMN06343858) | sediment metagenome | isolation source: hot spring sediment | place: Canada: British...
CGCAGGTAGCGCGCGAGTTCTTCCAGCGGCGGGCGAAGGGCTTTGTGGCCGAGCCTGAGGTGCCACAGATGGCGGTCGCGGCTGCCACGCGCCCGGCTCAGGGAGATGCCCAGCCGGTATCGCTGTGGAAGCTCGCCTCGCGCATCGGGAGGAGGAGCTAGACGTGAGCGACCTGTATCAGGCGATACTCGTCACCCTGGTGGGCATGGGGCTCATCTTTGCGTCCCTGGGGCTGCTCATGCTCATCATCATGGGGCTGGACCGCATCTTCCGCCCGCAAAAGCCCGCTGTGTCGATACATAGCTCTGAGAACGGGCTCGATGCGCTCAATGTAGCCGCCCACGCCCCAGAGGGCGAGGAAGAGGTCGTGGCGGCGATTGCGGTCGCGCTGGAGGTTCTGGCGGAGCGACAGCGGGCCGCACCCCGGACGACCGTGCTCACCCTATCCGATAGTGGCACCGGCTGGCGGGCTGCCGGCCGCATGCCTTGACATGAAGAGACAGGGAACCTGGTGATGTCCGAAAAAGTAGTGGTCACAGTCAACGGGACGGTCTACACCGTCGAGATTGAGGGCGCGCCGACCAATGGCGCCCCTGTGCAGGTCCGCGTGAACGGGCGGCCGTACACCGTCACGGTCGGCAAGCCGGGCGAGGCCCGTGTGGAAAAAGCCGCTGAGGCGGCCGCCGCGCCGGAGCCTACCGCGGCAAGGCCCGAGCCGACGCAGGCAGCGGGGACAGCAGCGCGGGACGGCGAGGGGCATCGGATCACGGCGCAGATGCCGGGCAAGATACTCTCCGTCGTCGTCAAGGTCGGCGACACCGTCGCCGAGAGGGATGCGCTCGCGACGATGGAGGCCATGAAGATGGAGATGACCATCGCAGCGCCGGTCGCGGGCACGGTGCGCGAGGTCCTCGTAGAGGCGGGGCAGAGCGTCGGCTACGGCGATCTGCTGTTTGTGCTGGGATAGGCTGGGAGACCCGCGATGGACCTCTCGAACCTCAGTCACCTGCTGATAGGGTTTCAGTCGCTGACGGCGGGGCAGGTAGTCATGCTGGCCGTCGGCGGCGTGCTGATCTATCTGGCGATCGTGCATGACTGTGAGCCGCTCCTCCTCCTGCCGATCGGCGTCGGGGCGATTCTGGCGAATATCCCGGCCACCGGCATGGATGCGGAGGAAGGCCTCCTGCGCATATTCTACGATGCGGGCGTGCGCAACGAGCTCTTCCCCTGCCTGATCTTCATCGGCATCGGGGCCATGACGGACTTTGGACCGCTGCTGCAGAACCCGGTCGTGGTGCTCCTTGGCGCTGCAGCCCAGTTTGGCATCTTTGGCACCATGCTGGTCTGCACGCTGCTCCGCTTCCCGATCCGCGAGGCTGCGAGCATCGGGATGATCGGCTCGGCCGACGGGCCGACCTCCATTTATGTCGCCTCGGCGCTCGCGCCGCGGCTTCTCGGGCCCGTAGCCGTGGCCGCCTACTCCTACATGTCGCTCGTGCCGATCATCCAGCCACCGGTGATGCGGCTGCTGACGACCAAGGAGGAGCGGCGCATACGCATGCCCTACGTCAGCAAGCCCGTGAGCCGCGCGGTACGCATCCTGTTCCCGATCACCGTGACCCTGGTGACGGGGCTGCTCGCCCCCAAGGCGACGCCCCTGATCGGCATGCTCATGTTCGGAAACCTGATGCGCGAGAGCGGGGTGGTGCCTCGCCTGTCGGAGGCGGCCCAGAACGAGATGGCGAACCTGGTCACCATCTTCCTGGGCGTGGCCGTCGGCTCGACAATGCGGGCGGCCGATTTCCTGCAGTGGCAGACCCTGCTGATCATCAGCATGGGGCTCGTGGCCTTTACCCTCGACACGGCGGCCGGCGTGCTCCTTGGCAAGCTGATGTGCGTGCTCTCCGGCCGGCGGATCAATCCGCTGATCGGAGCCTCCGGGATCTCGGCTTTCCCCATGTCGGCACGCGTGGTGCAGAAGGTCGGGCAGGAGGACGACGTCTCGAGCTTTTTGCTGATGCACGCGATGGGCTCCAACACGGCGGGGCAGCTCGCCTCGGTCCTCGCCGGCGGGGTAGTGCTGGCCATCCTGGCGATGTGAGGTGCGAATCTGCGAACCCTCCGGCACTCTGCAGGAGGACGGCCCTCGTCAACCAATCCGCTGCACCCGACATGGGCGGCCCGGCAAGGGAGCCGGACGGGCAAGAGGTAGGAGATGGGCAGGCTTGAAGAACAGCTAGAGCGCTGGGAGGAGCAGGTGCTCAAGCCTGCCCTCTCGCGCTTTCCTGAGCGGCGCGAGAGGTTTGAGCTGGCGCGCCTGTACACGCCGCTGGACGTAGCGGGCAGCTATGAGGAGGCCCTCGGCTTCCCCGGCGAGTACCCCTTTACCCGCGGCGTTCAGCCGACCATGTATCGGGGTCGCTTCTGGACGATGCGGCAGTACGCAGGCTATGCGACCGCGGCTGAGTCCAACAGGCGCTACCGGTATCTGCTGGCGCAGGGGCAGACGGGACTCTCGGTTGCCTTCGATCTCCCCACACAGATCGGCTATGACTCGGACCATCCCCTCGCCGAGGGGGAGGTCGGCCGGGTGGGGGTGGCGATCGACTCCCTCGAGGACATGGAGCGCCTGTTCGAGCACATTCCCCTCGAGCAGGTCAGTACCTCCATGACCATCAACGCCCCGGCAGCGGTCCTCCTCGCGATGTATGTGGCCGTAGCCGAGAAGCAGGGGGCGTCGCCCGCCCGGCTGCGGGGCACGGTGCAGAACGACATCCTCAAGGAGTATGTGGCCCGAGGTACCTACATCTTCCCTCCCGGCCCCTCGATGCGGCTCACAACCGATATCTTCCGCTTTGGCAAAGAGCACCTGCCCGAGTGGAATGTCATCTCCGTCTCGGGGTATCACATCCGCGAGGCCGGCGCCACAGCGGTGCAGGAGGTCGCCTTCACCCTGGCCAACGCCATCGCCTATGTGCAGGCGGCTATCGACGCGGGCCTCGACGTCGACGATCTGGGCGGGCAGGTCTCCTTTTTCTTCGCTGCACACAGCAACCTCCTGGAAGAGGTCGCCAAGTTCCGCGCCGCGCGACGCCTGTGGGCGCGCATCATGCGCGAGCGCTTCCGGGCGCGCAATCCGCGCTCCTGGATGCTCCGCTTCCACACGCAGACGGCCGGCTCCACGCTGACCGCGCAGCAGCCGGAGAACAACATCGTGCGCGTGGCGCTCCAGGCGCTGGCGGCGGTACTCGGCGGGACGCAGAGCCTCCACACCAACTCCCGGGACGAGGCGCTGTCGCTGCCGACGGAACAGTCGGCGGCCATCGCGCTGCGCACGCAGCAGATCATCGCCCATGAGAGCGGCGTCGCCGACACCGTCGACCCCCTTGGCGGCAGCTACTGCGTGGAAGCGCTCACCGACCGCATCGAGGAGGAGGCGTCGCGCTACATCGCAGAGATCGACCGCCTCGGCGGGGCGCTTCGTGCCATCGAGACGGGCTTCATCTCGCGGGAGATACAGGCGAGCGCCTATCGCTATCAGCGGGAGATCGAGAGCAGGCAGCGCATCGTCGTCGGTGTGAACCAGTACGTAACGGGCGAAACGGCGTCCGGGCAACTGCTGCGCGTGGACCCCAGGGTGCAGGAGGAGCAGGTCGCCCGCCTCAAGGCACTGAAGGCCTCGCGCGACACGGCCCGCGTGCAGGCCGCCCTGGCGGCGCTCGAGGAGGCGGCTCGGGGCGACGCGAACCTCATGCCGCCGATCCTCGAGGCCGTGCGGGCCTATGCCACCCTCGGCGAAATCTGCGACGTGCTTCGCAGCGTCTTTGGCGAGTACCGGCCCTCGGCGGCATTGGTATAGCCCGATGGAGGGCAGAAAGGCGGCACTGGCGATGATTGGCAGGATCGACCACATCGGGATTGCCGTTTCGGACCTGGCATCGGCGTTGGATTTCTACGATGGAGCGCTCGGCCTCGCGGCCAGCGAGATCGAGGAGGTGCCGGATCAGCAGGTGCGCCTCGCGGTGATCCCCGTCGGCGAGAGCCGCCTGGAGTTGCTCCAGTCGACGGCCCCTGACGGGCCGGTCGGCCGGTTCGTCGAGAAACACGGCGAAGGGGTCCATCACATCTGCTTCGAGGTTGACGATATTGACTCGGCGCTCGCAACCCTGCGCGCGGCCGGCGTCCGGCTGATCGACGAGCAACCGCGCGTGGGAGCGGGCGGGCGCCGGATCGCCTTCCTGCATCCGCGCTCGGCTCACGGGGTGCTGATCGAGCTCTCCGAGAAACCCCGCAAGGCGGAAGCGTAGGTGCCGGTCGGGCGGCACAGGCATGCACAGGGAGTCGGATAGGCCCCAAGGAGGCGGCATGTTCGACGCAGAACGGCTGGAGGCAATCCGGCAGGCTGCCGAGGCCTGGGAGAAGGATGTGCTCGGCCCGGGCCTGCAGCGGGCCCCGGAGCGCAGGGACGAGTTTGTGACCGTCTCGGGGATGCCGGTGGCGCGGCTCTATACTCCCCTCGACCTCGCCGACCACGACTATCTGCGAGACCTCGGTTTCCCCGGTGCCTTTCCCTTCACCCGTGGCCTGCACCCCACGATGTACCGCAGCCAGCTCTGGACGATGCGCATGTTCGCCGGCTATGGCACTGCCGAGGAGAGCAACACCCGCTACAAGTTCCTCCTCGAGCATGGGGAGACGGGTCTGTCGGTCGCCTTTGACTTTCCGACGCTGTATGGCTACGACACCGACGATCCCGAGGCGGAGGGCGAGTTCGGCAAGTGTGGCGTGGCCGTCTCCTCGCTGGCCGATATGGAGACGCTGTTCGACGGCATACCGGTAGACCGCATCACCACCTCCATGACCATCAACGGTCCCGCGGCCGTGATCTGGGCGATGTACATCGTGGCGGCCGAGCGCCGCGGGATCCCGATGCACGCCCTCGGCGGCACGATCCAGAACGACATCCTCAAGGAGTACATCGCCCAAAAGTCGTGGATCTTCCCTCCCGAGCCCTCGCTGCGGCTGATTGTCGACACCATCGAGTTCGGCGCGCAGCATCTGCCCCGCTGGAATCCGATCTCCATCTCCGGCTACCACATCCGCGAGGCCGGGGCGACGGCGGCACAGGAGCTGGCCTACACGCTGGCGGATGGCTTTACCTACGTCGAGGCCTGCCTGCAGCGCGGGCTGGATGTCGACTCCTTCGCCCCGCGGCTCTCTTTCTTCTTCAACGCGCACAGCGACTTTTTTGAGGAGATTGCCAAGTACCGCGCAGCCCGGCGCATCTGGGCCCGCGCCATGCGGGAGCGCTACGGCGCCAGGAACCCGCGCTCCTGGTGGCTGCGCTTCCACACGCAGACGGCCGGCTGCACGCTTACGGCGCAACAGCCGGAGAACAATGTCGTGCGGGTGGCCCTGCAGGCATTGGCTGCGGTCCTCGGGGGCACGCAGAGCCTGCACACCAACTCGATGGACGAGGCGCTGGCGCTGCCATCGGAGGAGGCCGTGCGGCTGGCGCTGCGCACGCAGCAGATCATCGCCGAGGAATCGGGCGTCACCAACACCGTCGATCCGCTCGGAGGAAGCTATCTGGTAGAGTCGCTGACCGATCGGCTCGAGGAGGAGGCAGAGCGCATCTTCCGGGAGATCGACGCCCTCGGCGGGGTGATCCCGGCCATCGAGCGTGGCTACTTCCAGCGCGCCATCGCCGAGAGCGCCTACCGCTATCAGCGCGAGATCGACACGGCGCGCCGCCGCGTGGTGGGCGTGAACTGCTACCAGTCGGCCGAGCCCCTGCGCATCCCGCTCCTGCGCATTGACCCCAAGGGGGAGGAGCGCCAGCGCGAGCGCCTCGCGCGGCTCCGCCGCGAGCGGGATAGCACCGCCGTCTCGCGGGCGCTGGAGGGGCTGCGGGCTGCTGCGCAGGGCTCCGAGAACCTCATGCCGTACATTCTGGACGCGGTGCGCGCCTATGCCACGCTGGGCGAGATCTGCCGCACCCTGCGTGGCGTCTTCGGGGAGTACCGGGAGCCTTCGCTGTGGTAGCCTGGGAGTAGGGAAGGCATGTTCAGCGTCGCGCCCGTCGACGGGCGGCCAGCGCTCCGGCGAGACCCCCTCACCCCCGGCCCCGCTCCCCCGACACGGAGGAGCGGGGAGACCGGTTGGTCGTGGGTCTGCCCGGCGGGTTGGGGCGGCAGAGCCGCCGCAACCCGCCGGGCAGACCCACCCTCTTCACGTACCCCCTCCCCGGCGCGCCCGCGGGCGCGCCGGGGAGGGGGTAGGGGGTGGGGCGAGTCAGACGCAGGAAGCCATGCGGCCATCCTTTGCGGCTACTGGCTACGGGCTGGCCCGGGACGTGACCGGCCGCAGCACTGTCCCTTTGACATCGACCCAGGCCAATGCTACCATGGGTTGCCTGACCAGGTATGGCACCAGGCAGCGGAGGCGGCCGACGGCGGCGCGCCTCAGGGGGAATGGGTGATGAGTTCGGAAGAGAAAAAGATGCGGGTTCTGATCGCCAAGCCCGGCCTCGACGGCCATGACCGCGGAGCCAAGGTTGTCGCGCGTGCCCTGCGCGATGCCGGCATGGAGGTCATCTACACCGGCCTGCGGCAGACGCCGGAGATGATCGCCGAGGCCGCGCTCGAGGAGGACGTGGACGTCGTCGGCCTGAGCATCCTCTCCGGTGCGCACATGACGCTCCTGCCGCGAACCGTAGAGCTCCTGCGCAAGATGGGCATGGGCGACGTCCTGGTCGTCGCCGGAGGGATCATCCCGGACGAGGACGTGCCGGCACTCGAGGCCGCCGGCATCAGCCGGGTCTTTGGCCCCGGGACGCCCACGGAGGAGATCATCGCCTACATCCGCGAGGCGGTCTCGGCGCGGAGGCCGTCGTGACCGGGGTCGCTTCGAGTTCCATCTCGTCACTGGCCGAGCGAGTCCTGCGCGGCGAGCGCCGGGCACTGGCGCAGGCCATCTCCCGCCTGGAAGAAGGAGGCGAGGCGGGGCGCGAGTTGCTGGCCCTCCTTTATCCGCACGGCGGCCGGGCTCACACTATCGGCGTGACCGGCGCCCCGGGAACCGGCAAGAGCACGCTGGTCAGCGCCATGGCGCGGGGCTATCGGCGGCGCGGGCTGACGGTAGGCATCGTCGCCGTAGACCCCTCCAGCCCCTTCACCGGCGGCGCGCTCCTCGGGGACCGGGTGCGCATGCGTGACCTCAGTGGCGACCCCGGCGTTTTCATCCGCAGCATGGCTACACGCGGCGCCCTCGGGGGTCTGGCCCGGACGGCCGGGGACGTGGTCCTCGCGCTCGACGCGGCCGGCTACGAGCGCATCTTTATCGAGACGGTCGGAGCGGGCCAGGATGAGGTCGAGGTCGCCACCCTCGCGCACACCGTGGTGATCGTCGAGGCGCCGGGGCTCGGCGACGAGGTACAGGTCCTCAAAGCCGGCCTGCTGGAGACGGGCCACATACTGGTCGTCAACAAGGCGGATCACGACGGCGCCGAGCAAACGGTCGCCGCGCTCCAGGCGATGCTGGACCTTGCGGGCGGCACCCCTGCCGTCGTGGACCACCATGGCGTGCGCATGTCCGCTCGAGCGCCCGCGGACGATCGGGCGGGCGATGGCTGGCGGCCGCCGGTGCTGGCGACCATCGCGACCGAAGGCCGCGGCGTGGAAGAGGTGCTGGACGCCATCGAGGCGCACAGGGCCCGTTCGGCCTCCGTGGCGGACCTCGGCCGGCGCCTTGCCGAAGCGCAGCTTGCCCGCGCGCTCGATGAGGCGCTGCGACGCCTGCTGGCCGAGCACCTCGACCCGGCGGCCTACGACGAGGCGGTACAGGCGGTGCTCAACCGGTCGGTAGACCCCTACACAGCCGCGGCAAGGCTGGTCAGCGGCCTGCGCCCCGGGGCTGTGCCAGGAGGGGGACGGGCCCCCTTGTGCAATTCTTGACAAACGCCCTGTTTCGTTGTAGAGTGCGACTGTCTTCTTGTGCCCTGGTCTGTCGGAAAGGAGCCGGGCTGTGGTGCCTGCAGACTTTTTGCCCATCCTGGTTCTGATCATCGTGGCCGTAGGCATGTCTGCAATCGCTATTGCCCTTTCTGCTCTTCTGGGACCCCGCAAGTCCACCCCCACCAAGCTGATGCCCTACGAATCGGGCATGGTGCCAGTCGGCGATGCCCGCCTCCGCTTCTCGATCCGGTTCCTCGTCGTCGCCATCCTCTTCATCCTCTTCGACGTCGAGGCCATCTTCTTCTACCCGTGGGCGGTCTACTTCCGCAAGCTCGGGCTTTTTGCGCTGATCGAGATCGCCGTGTTCGTAGGCATCCTCTTTGTGGGATACTTTTACGCCTGGCGGAAGGGGGCGTTGGAATGGGACTAGAGAGCAAGCTGCCGGAAGGCATCCTCACGACCACGCTCGAAAAGCTCATCAACTGGTCGCGCTCCAATAGCCTGTACCCCGTCACCTTCGGCCTCGCGTGCTGCGCCATCGAGCTGATGGCCACCGGCGGCTCGCGCTTCGACATCGCACGCTTCGGCTCAGAGGCGTTCCGGGCCTCGCCCCGGCAGGCGGACCTCTTGATCGTCTCGGGCCGTATCAGCAACAAGATGGCGCCGGTCGTCCGGCGCGTGTACGAGCAGATGACCGAGCCCAAGTGGGTGATCGCCATGGGGGACTGCGCCAGCTCCGGCGGCATGTTCAACAACTATGCCATCGTGCAGGGCGCCGACCGCATCGTCCCCGTGGATGTATACATCCCCGGTTGCCCGCCGCGGCCTGAGGCCTTCCTGTATGGCCTCATGCAGCTTCAGAAGAAAATCCGCCAGGAAAAGCTGCGAGACCGCCGCTAGGTCGGACCTGCGAGGGTGCCATGAGCCAGTCGAACGTTGCCGAGATCATACGGGAGGCCTTCCCCAACGCCATCCTGCAGGAAGAGAGCTTCCGGGACGAGACGACCCTCCTCCTTCGCCGGGAGGACCTCGTCGCCGTCGCCCGCATGCTGCGCGACGACCCGCGGCTGGCGTTCAGCATGCTCAAGGATTGCTGCGGCGTGGACTATCTCACGCTCGGCCGTCGGCCCCGCTTCGCCATCGCCTATCAGCTGTACTCCCTCTCCCACAACCGATCCCTACGCCTGATGGTCGGCGTCGATGAGGGGGAGACGGTTCCGTCGCTCACAGGGGTGTGGCCCAACGCGAACTGGTACGAGCGTGAGGTCTATGACATGTTCGGCATCCCCTTTGCCGACCATCCGGACCTGCGCCGCATCCTCATGCCCGACGACTTTGGCGGTCATCCGCTGCGCAAGGACTTTCCCCTGGGCAATGAGCCAGTGGACCACGGGCTGCCACCGCGCTCCTGAACAGGCGTAAAGGACACCAGATGAGCAGCACGCAGATCTCTTCTGTCGCCGTCGGCCAGACCGAGACCATGATCCTGAACATGGGTCCCCAGCACCCGAGCACGCACGGCGTGCTCCGGCTGATCCTGGAGTTGGATGGCGAGCGCATCGTCGGGGCCCGGCCTGATATCGGCTACCTGCACTCGGGGATCGAAAAGACCGGCGAGAACCGAACCTACCGGCAGGTATTGCCATACACCGACCGCATGGACTATGCCTCGGCCAACACGAACAACCTCGGCTACGTGCTCGCCGTCGAAAAGCTGCTGGGCATCGAGGTGCCGCTGCGGGCGCAGTACATCCGCGTCATCATGGCCGAGCTGAGCCGTGTGGCCAGCCATCTGCTGGCCATAGGCACGGCCGTTATGGACCTCTCGGGCCTGATCGGCGTCATCCTGATGTACTGCTTCTGGGAGCGCGAGAAGGTGCTCAACCTCTTCGAGGGCGTTGCCGGCTCGCGCATGACCCCCAGCTACTTCCGCATCGGCGGGCTGGTCGCCGACCTGCCCGATGGCTGGGTCGAGGAGGCCCGCGCCTTTGTGAGGCAGTTCCCGCGGCAGCTCGACGATATCGAGGCGATCGTCACCCGCAACCCGATCTTTCTCGAGCGAACCGTCGGCATCTGCCGGCTGTCGGCCGAGGACGCGATCGCCTACGGCATCACCGGACCTACCTTGCGCGCCTCGGGCGTGCGCTATGACGTGCGCAAGGCCATGCCCTACTCGGGCTACGATCGCTTCGACTTTGAGGTGCCGGTTGGCAAGAATGGAGACGTCTACGACCGCTACCTCGTGCGCATGGCCGAGCTGCGGCAGAGCACGCGCATTATCGAGCAGGCCCTCAGCGACCTGCCGGATGGGCCGATCAACGCCGACGAGCGCAAGGTCGTGCTCCCGCCCAAGGAGGAGCTCGACACGAGCATGGAGGCCCTGATCCATCACTTCAAGCTGGTGACCGAGGGCTTTCATCCTCCCGTCGGGCAGGTCTTTATGAGTGTCGAGAGCAGCAAGGGCGAGCTCGGCTACTACCTGGTCAGCGACGGAAGCCCGAGGCCGTACCGTTTCCGTGTACGCACGCCCTCCTTTGCTGCCGTCCAGGTGCTGCCGCTGATCATCAAGGGCCACATGCTGGCCGACGTCGTCGCCGCGATCGGAAGCCTGGACCTGGTGATGGGAGAGGTCGACAGGTAGTCAGGGCGCCACACGCTTTCTGCGGTGCCTGACGACCGATGCTGATTGCCTCCGGAGGACCAATGCCATTCTCAGAGGCCGCACAGCGCGAGTTGCAGGAGATCATCCAGCGCTACCCCGACAAGCGCTCGGCAATGCTGCCCGCGCTCGCCATAGCCCAGCGCGAGCAGGGCTACCTGACGCCGGAAGCCTACCAGTGGATCGCGGAGGTGCTGGATACGTCGCCGACGTGGGTGGCCAGCGTGGCCTCCTTCTACACCATGCTGCGCAAAGAGCCTGCGGGCCGGTACCTGATACAGGTCTGCACGAACCTGAGTTGCTCGCTCCTGGGGGCCAGATCGCTCCTCGACCACCTGCGCGAGCGCCTTGGGATCGATGTGGGCGAGACGACGCCGGATGGCCTCTTCACCCTGACCACCGTGGAGTGCCTCGGCTCGTGCGCCACGGCACCGGTGATGCAGGTCAACGACCGCTACTACGAGCAGCTGACGCCCGAGCGCATCGACGAAATCCTCGCCGGGCTGCGCCGTGAGGCAGGAACCTGCGGAGATGATCGAGCTGCAGAGGGACAGAGCTAGGCCGACGCCGCGCTGCCCACGCGCGTCAGGGTCGGTTTCCAACGAGAAGGGACGGTAGGATGGACAAGTTCCTGCTGCGCAACGTCGGCGTGCCGGATTCGCACCGTATCGAGGTCTACCTGTCGCGGGGCGGGTACGAGTCCTGGCGCCGCGTCCTCACCACCATGCAGCCGCAGGCAGTCGTCGACCTGGTGAAGAGCTCGGGCCTGCGGGGGCGGGGCGGCGCGGGCTTTCCCGCCGGCATGAAGTGGAGCTTTGTGCCCCAGGGCGTTTACCCCCGCTACCTGGTCTGCAACGCCGACGAGGGCGAGCCCGGCACCTGCAAGGATCGGGTCCTCATGGAGAACGACCCGCACCTCGTGCTCGAGGGCATCGCAATCTCCAGCTATGCCATCGAGGCGCACCTCGCCTTCATCTACGTGCGCGGCGAGTTCACGCTCTCGGCCGAGCGCCTGGAGGGCGCGATTGCCGAGGCTCGCGCTCAGGGCTTTCTCGGGAAGAACATCTTCGGTTCCGGCTATGACCTGGATATTGTCGTGCACCGGGGTGCAGGCGCCTACATCTGCGGCGAGGAGACTGCCCTCCTGACCTCTCTCGAGGGCGAGCGGGGCAACCCACGGCTCAAGCCGCCCTTCCCCGCCACAGAGGGCCTGTACCGCAAGCCGACCGTTATCAACAACGTCGAGACGCTCGCCAACGTCCCGCTGATTGTCCAGTACGGGGCCGAGTGGTACAAGTCCATGGGCACCGAAAAGAGCCCCGGGATCAAGCTATTTGCACTCAGCGGGCAGGTCAAGCGACCCGGCGTGTACGAGCTGCCGCTGGGCACGCCCCTGCGGACGTTGATCGAGGAGTATGGCGGCGGCACCCTCGAGGACCGGCCGGTCAAGGCCGTCATTCCCGGCGGGTCCTCGGCACCCATGCTGACCGCGGCACACCTCGACACGCCGCTCGATTATGAGTCGATTGCCGCCGCGGGCTCGATGCTCGGGTCCGGTGCCGTCATCGTGATCACCGAGGGAACGTGCATCGTGTCCGTAACGCGGCGGCTCGTCGAGTTCTACGCCCACGAGGATTGCGGCCAGTGCATCCCCGGACGCGAGGGCATCGCCTGGCTGGCCCGCATCCTGGAGCGGATCGAGGCAGGCAAGGGCCGGGAGGAGGACCTCGACCTCCTGTTGGATATCTGCGATGGCCTGAGCGGGCGCAGCCTGTGCCCGCTCGGCGATGCGGTCGTCGGGCCCGTGCGCTCGAGCCTGAAGCACTTCCGAGACGACTACCTTGCGCACATCCGCACCGGCCAGTGTGTGCAGCCGGTCGGCGTGACGATTGCCTAGCTCGGGTCAGGCGCGCAAGCCTGACCCCGTGACGACCGGTTGGGCAGGGAAGGACGTTATGGACCAATCCGTAACACTCAAGATCGACGGGCGGGACGTCACCGTCCCAGCCGGGACCACAGTTTTGGAAGCGGCCCGGATGGCCGGCATCGAGATCCCGAGCCTGTGCAATCACGCCAAGCTGCTGCCCGCGGGGCTGTGTCGCCTCTGCCTGGTCGAGATCGAGAAGGTGAGGGGCCTGCAGCCTGCGTGCGCGTCGATCGTCCGCGAGGGGATGGTCGTTCATACCGATACCCCCGCCGTGCAGCACAACCGGCGTATGGTTCTCGAGCTGCTCTGCGCCAACCATCCTCTCGACTGCCCGGTGTGTGACGCCGCCGGCGACTGCCGTCTGCAGGACTATGTCTTCCGCTACGGGCGCACGACCTCGCGCTTTGTCGAAGAGAAGCGCCACAAGGGCAAGGCGATCCGCCTTGGCCCTGCGGTCATCCTCGACCAGGAACGCTGTGTGCTGTGCCAGCGCTGCGTGCGCTTCTGCGAGGAGGTTCTGGACGACCGCCAGCTCGCCGTCTTCCAGCGCGGCGCCTCGTCGCGCATCTCGACGATGCCGGGGGCGTCCTTTGACTCGCGCTTTTCCGGCAACGTTGTCGACCTGTGCCCCGTCGGCGCGCTGACGGACCGCGTCTTCCGCTTCAAGGCCCGCAACTGGGAGCTCACGGGCCTTCCGAGCGTCTGCGCGCTGTGCCCGGTTGGCTGCCGGATGACCGAGGAGGGACGTAAGGGGCGGCTCCTGCGGGTGCGCGGGCGCGAGGCACCGGAGGTCAACGATGGCTGGCTCTGCGACCTCGGACGCACCGGTTACGGCTTCACCGACCATACCGACCGGCTCGGCCGCCCGCTGATCCGGCGAGACGGCCACCTCGAACCCGTTAGCTGGGAAGAGGCCCTCGCCGAGCTTGCCCGCGGCTTCGGAGCCGCCATCGAGAAGGCCGGGCCGCGCGGTGTGGCCGTGCTCGGCTCGCCCAGGCTCACCAACGAGGCGGCCTACCTCCTCACCCGGCTCGCGCGGGCGCTCGGGACGGGCAACGTAGACTTTCGCCTCGGCACCGCCGCCCCCGCCCCGGCTCAGGCCACCCTGCCCGACCTTCGGCAGGCGGAGGTGATCCTGCTTTTCCAGGGCGACCCGAGCGAGGAGGCGCCCATCCTCGAGCTATGGGTGAAGCAGGCCGTGAAGCGGGGCGGACGGCTCTACATTGTGCATCCGCGTGCGCTCTCCCTGGGGCGCTATGCGACGGGTATCTACCGGCCGCGCCCCGGCAGCGAGGCGGTGCTGATTGCGGGCATCCTCTCGGCGCTGGAGGAGGCCAGGGCCGGCTCGCTCCCCGCGGAGTGGCGTGAGGCGATCTCTGGCCTCGGCCCGACCCAGGTCGCCAGCCTCACCGGCTGTGACCGCGAGGCGGCACGCGTCCTCGGGGAGGCGCTTGTGGGCTCCTCCCGGGCCGTCATCGCCTATGGCGCCGGCGTCCGGGACGAGGAGACGCTCGCCCTTCTCGCCGCCCTGGCGAAGGCGACCGGCGCCCGCCTCCTTGGCTGGAACGGCGGCCCCAACAGCCGCGGCGTCGCCGACATGGGGCTCCTTCCGGACCGTCTCCCCGGCCGCGCTCCCCTGGGGGACGCGGCTGTCGCGGCTGCCCTGGAGCGGCTGTGGCAAGCACCACTCTCCTGCCAGGCGGGCCTCTCGGCCGCGGAGCTCTGGCCGGCGATGCGTCGCGGCGAGGTACGCGCCCTCTATGTGGCTGGAGCAGACCCGGTCACCGAGGGACCCGATCCCCAGCTCGTCGAGGAGGCGCTGGCACACGCCACCTTTGTAGCCGTGCAGGAGGCCTTCCTCACCCCGACAGCCGAGCGCTTTGCGCACGTAGTCCTGCCGGCGGCCGTTCCCGGCGAGGAGGATGGGTCCTTCACCAACCTGGCCGGCGGCGTCGGCTGGCAGCGGGCGCTGATCGCACCCGTCGGCGAAGCGCGGCCAAACTGGCGGATCGTGGCCGATGTGGCGATGGTCCTGTCGGCTCCAGGTTCCTGGGAGTTTTCGGATGCTGCACAGGTCCTCGCCGAGATAGCGCAGGCCATCCCTGCCTACGGTGGAGTCGAGGCCGTCACGACCGGAGGATACTTTGACGCGCGGTACGAGTATGCACTGACCGACACGCCTCCCGCTGCCCCGGCGCCGGCAAAGGTGGCGGGCAGCGGAGACCTGGCGCTCACGACCGGGCCGGTGCTGTTCGACCGTGACATCATGGCGCGCCATGCACCGGGCGTCGTCGGCCGCGCGCCGGAGGCATACGCCGCCATTCACCCCGAGGATGCGGAGCGCCTGGGCATCACCGATGGGGCGCCCATCGAGGTTCGCGGGCTCTTTGGTGCCCTGACCCTCAAGGCCAGGGTCAGCGAGGCCTGCGCGCAGGGGACGGTGTTCGTGCCCGAGGAGCTCAGCGAGCTTTCCGTGAACCGTCTGGGCGCGCAACCCGGGGTCGTCGTGATGGTCGAGGTCAAGCCTCTCGCTGAACGGCCCGACTGAGGAGCTGGAGAAGAGCCATGAGCATCGACTGGATCGAGCTCATCATCGTGGTCGTCAAGGCCCTGATCATTGCCTTCGGGCTCCTGATCGGGTTCGCCTACCTGACCTGGTTCGAGCGCCGTCTGGTCGGACGCTTCCAGATGCGCATCGGGCCGAACCGGGTCGGGCCGGCCGGCCTGCTGCAGCCCGTGGCCGATGCCTTCAAGATGTTCTTCAAGGAGGACTTTGTCCCGGGGCAGGCCGACAAGCCGCTGTTCATCATGGCGCCGGGCATCGCCATGTCCGCCGTGCTGATATCTTTCGCCGTGGTGCCTGTCGGCCCCTCGATACGGCTCTTCGGGCGGGAGATTACCCTCTATCTGGCCGACGTCAACGTCGGCATGCTGGTAGTCATTGCCATCCTGTCTCTCGGGGTGTATGGGATCATTCTGGGCGGCTGGGCCTCCAACAACAAGTACTCGCTCCTCGGCGGCCTGCGCGGGGCCGCGCAGGTGATCAGCTACGAGCTGCCGTACGGGCTGTCGCTGGTGGGCGTGTTCATGCTGGCGGGCTCGCTCAGCCTGAAGGACATCGTCGAGGCCCAGGCCAAGGTGCCCTTTGTCGTGCTGCAGCCCCTGGCGGCCATAGTCTTCTTCTTCGCTGCGGTGGCCGAGGCGAACCGGTCGCCCTTTGACCTGGTCGAGGCGGAGAACGAGCTGGTAGCGGGCTATCACACCGAGTACTCCAGCATCAAGTTCGCCCTCTACTTCATGGCCGAGTACATCTCGATGATCGTAGCTAGCGCGCTCATGGTGACGCTCTTCCTCGGCGGCTGGCAGGGGCCCATCCTGCCCGGCATCGTGTGGTTCTTCATCAAGCTCGTGTTCATGCTCTTCGTCTTTGTCTGGATCCGCGCCACCTGGCCGCGCATTCGCTACGACAGGCTCATGGCGTGGAGCTGGAAGCTGCTCGTGCCGCTCTCGGTGGCCAACATCCTCGTCACGGCGGGGGCGTTGGTCCTGCGGGATATGGGCGTGTTCTAGGGAAGATGGTGCGCGGCGAGCGGCGCCGGCTGCCTGCTGCGCGATAGAGGCTTTTGGGGGCGTAGGCTGCATGGATGCCATATTCCAGATGGTGCGTGGCCTGTGGGTCACCTGCAAGCGCCTGGTCTGGCGCCCGGTGACCGTCCAGTACCCGGAGCAGCGGCCCTACATCTATCCGCGCTTCCGGGGCCGACACGTGCTCGGGCGGCACGAGGACGGGCTGGAGAAGTGCGTGGCCTGCGGCCTGTGTGCCGCCGCCTGCCCGACGGGCGCGATCTATGTCGAGGGTGCCGAGAACACGGAGACGGAGCGTTACTCCCACGGGGAGCGCTATGCACGTCTCTACCAGGTGAACCTGCTCCGCTGCATCTTCTGCGGCTTCTGCCAGGAGGTCTGCCCGACCGGAGCCGTGACGCTGGGATCCGAGTTCGAGTTGGCCCGCTACTCACGGGCCGATGCGATCCTCAGCAAGGAGCAACTGCTTGTACCCAAGGCCTGATGCCGGGATTTGGGCCCGTCGCCCGGAGCCGTCGGAGGCGCGGCGAGGCTCTGGTCGCATCGGAGACGACCCTGCCAGCGGGAGGCTGAGATTGCATGTTTGAGCTGATACTGTTCGCGGTGTTCGCCCTGGTGGCGCTGGCAGCGGCCATCGGTGTGGTGGCGCAGCGAAACGTGCTCTACAGCGCGCTCCTGCTCGTCCTCAACTTCCTGTGTCTTGCGGCGATCTATGTGCTGATGAACGCCCAGTTCGTCGCCGCGGCGCAGGTCATCGTGTATGCAGGAGCTGTGATGGTCCTGTTCCTGTTCACGGTGATGCTCCTGCCGGGCAAAAGGATTGAGGTCGCGGGCCGCAGGCTCGCCGGGCAGGTGCCGCTGGCCATCCTCCTGACGGTAGTCCTCGGCGGCGTCCTCGTCCTGCTCCTCGGCGCAAGCCTGGTCGCGCTCGGCCGGCCGGCGGGTCCGGCCATCACCATGGGCAATGTGCAGGCGCTTGCCGAGGCGCTGTTCACGCGCTACATCTGGGCGTTCGAGGCGACAGGCGTGCTGCTGCTGGTCGCGGTTGCGGGGGTCGTGCATCTCCTGCGGAGCGGCCCTCGGCCGGGCGCGCCGCGCTAGAGGGAGGCAGACATGTCGGTGCCCACATACTGCTACGTTGCCCTGAGCGGCCTCCTGTTCCTGATTGGTGCGGTCGGCGTGCTGGTGCGGCGCAGCATCCTGGTGGTCTTTATGTGCGTCGAGCTGATGCTGAACGCGGCCAACCTCGCCCTCCTGGCCTTTGGCAGTGCCCGGCAGTCCCTGGACGGCCAGGTCACGGCGCTCATGGTCATGGCCGTTGCCGCTGCCGAGGTTGCCGTGGGGCTCGCGCTGATCGTCACCCTTTTCCGGCACCAGGGCACGACCGACGTGGACGAAGTGAGCCTGCTGAAGGGCTGAGCGGAGGTCCCGATGCTCCAGTACGCATGGCTGGCGCTCGTCTTCCCCCTCGCGGGGGTTCTCATCAACGCCTTCTTTGGCTACCGCCTCGGCCGGCGGGCGTGTGGCGCGCTCGCTACCGTCGCTGTGGCCCTGTCATTCCTGTGGGGGGTTGGCGTCCTCGCGGGGCTGCTGAGCCTGCCCGCCGAGGGCCGGGAGGTCCACCTCGCACTGTGGGATTGGGTCGTCGCCGGGGACCTGCATGTCGGGCTGAGCCTCCTCGTAGATCCGCTATCGGTGGTGATGCTCCTGGTTGTCACCGGTGTGGGTGCCCTCATACACCTGTACTCCAACGGCTACATGGGCGAGGACCCCGACTATGCCCGCTTCTTCACGTACCTGAACCTCTTTATCGTGGGCATGCTTCTCCTCGTCCTCGCCGACAACTTTTTGCTGCTGTACCTGGGCTGGGAGGCGGTCGGCCTCTGCTCCTACCTGCTGATCGGTTTCTGGTACCAGAAAAAGTCGGCAGCCGACGCCGGCAAGAAGGCCTTCATCGTCAACCGCGTGGGCGACTTTGGCTTCGCCCTCGGCATCATGCTCATCTTTGCCACCTTTGGCACCCTGGGCTTCCGAGAGGTGTTTGAGCGCGCTCCGGTGACGCTCCAGGCCGGTGGCGCGGTTGCCACCGCCATCACGCTGCTCCTGTTCACGGGCGCTGTCGGCAAGTCCGCACAGATACCGCTGTACGTGTGGCTTCCGGACGCCATGGAGGGCCCGACGCCGGTCAGCGCGCTGATCCATGCCGCGACCATGGTCACGGCAGGCGTGTACATGGTTGCCCGCACCCATGTGCTCTTTGCGCTCGCGCCCTTTTCCAGCGCCGTCGTGGCGGCGATTGGCACGCTGACGGCCGTCTATGCGGCGACCATCGCCCTCGTGCAGACCGACATCAAGCGCGTGCTGGCCTACTCGACCATCAGCCAGCTCGGCTACATGTTCCTGGCCGTGGGCGTCGGCGCATACGCGGCGGGCATTTTCCACCTGACCACCCATGCCTTCTTCAAGGCGTTGCTGTTCCTCGGTGCCGGCAGCGTCATTCACGCCCTCGGCGGCGAGCAGGATATGCGGCGCATGGGCGGTCTGTTCGGCAAGCTGCGCGTCACCGGCACCACCTTCGTGGTCGCGTGGCTGGCGATCTCGGGCATTCCGCCGCTCAGCGGGTTCTTCAGCAAGGATGAGATCCTCGCGGCGGCCTATCACAGCGGGAATGTGCTCCTGTGGCTGCTCGGGCTGATCACCGCCGGCCTGACGGCGTTCTACATGTCGCGGGCCGTCTTTATGACCTTCTTCGGCGACTCGCGGGTCAGCCCCGAGGCGGCGCATCACCTGCACGAGTCCCCTCCGACGATGACCGTGCCGCTGGCAGCGCTCGCCGTGCTCGCCGCTGTCGCGGGGTTCGGTGCCTCGGCGTTCAACGGCTTCCTCGAGCCCGTCTTCGGCGGCGTGCACGCGGCAGAGTCCGGCGGCCTGCCGGAGGCAGCGCTGATCGCCCTCTCGGTGCTGGCAGCCGCCCTCGGCATCGCGGTCGCCTGGCTGATGTACCAGCGACGGGCCATCGCTCCGGAGCGCATCGGCGCGCGGGTTCCGTGGTTGCACAAGGTGTTGTACAACGCCTATTATGTCGATTATGGCTATCAGCGCTTCATCGTCCGGCCGCTGCATGCCCTGGCGCAGTGGCTGGCGCACAGCTTTGACCTGGGCGTCATCGATGGCATCGTGAACGGCGTGCCTGCGTTGCTGAGCGACCTGTCCCGCCGCCTGCGGGGGTGGCAGTCCGGGTATGTGCGCCGGTACGCGCTATCGCTGGTGTTTGGCGTAGTGATCGTCACGACCGTGGCCCTCGTGATGGTCCGCACGATCTAGCTAGGCGAGAAGGAGCCACCTGGCATGAGCCTCTCTAATGCCCCGATCCTCTCCCTGCTGCTGGCAGTGCCCGCGGCGGGTGCACTGCTGCTGGTGTTTCTGGATGGGCGACGGCCGACCCTGCTGAAGGGCGTGGCCCTGGCCACGACCATGGTCGAGCTGGTGCTCTCGGTGCCGCTCTTCTTCGGGTTCAGGGCGCAGGCCGGGGCGGTCCAGTTCGTCGAGCAATGGGCCTGGATCCCCGGGCTGGGTGCGAGCTACAAGGTCGGGGTCGACGGCCTCAACCTGCTCCTGATCCTGCTGACGACCTTCTTGACCGTGCTGGGCGTCCTCTCCTCCTGGACGGCGATCGGCAGGCATCTCAAGGGATACCTGATCGCCATGCTGCTGCTCGAGGTCGGGATGATCGGGGTGTTTGTCTCGCTCGACCTCTTGCTGTTCTACGTGTTCTGGGAGGCCACGCTGATACCGATGTACATGCTCATCGGTGTCTGGGGCGGAGAGCGCCGCATCTATGCTGCGGTCAAGTTCTTCCTCTACACGATGGCCGGGAGCGTGCTGATGCTGGTGGCCATCCTGGTCCTGTACTTCCTGAACGCGCAGGCCACGGGGAACCCGACCTTCGACCTGGCGACGCTGACCCGCTTTGCACGCACGCTTCCCTGGAGCACGCAGGTGTGGCTCTTCCTGGCGTTCTTTGTCGCCTTTGCCATCAAGGTGCCCCTCTTCCCGTTCCACACCTGGCTTCCCGACGCGCATACTGAAGCGCCGACGGCAGGCAGCGTGATCCTGGCAGGTGTGCTGCTCAAGATGGGCGTCTACGGCCTGTTGCGCTTCGCCTTCCCGCTCTTCCCGCAGGTCGCGCAGGCGGCAGCGCCCTACATCTCGGTGCTGGCGCTCGTCGGCATACTCTACGGCGCCTTCGTGGCGCTCGTACAGCCGGACGTCAAGCGGCTGGTCGCCTACTCCAGCGTGGCGCACCTCGGGTTTGTCGTCCTCGGCGTGTTCGCTCTGACGCCACAGGGTCTCGCGGGCGGCATCCTGCAGATGATCAACCATGGCCTGTCCACAGGAGCGCTGTTCCTTCTGGTCGGGATGATCTATGAGCGCCGACACACGCGCCAGATCGCCGAGTTCGGCGGCCTGTGGCGGGGGCTGCCGGTCTTTTCGGTGCTGTTCCTGATCGTGACGCTATCATCCATCGGGCTTCCCGGCACCAACGGGTTTGTGGGCGAGTTCCTGATCCTTCTGGGAACCTTCCGCGCCCAGGTCCTGTTCGGCGTGCTCGGGACGCTGGGTATCATCTTTGCCGCGGTGTACATGCTGTGGATGTACCAGCGGGTCTTCTTCGGGCCCCTGGACAAGCCCGCCAACAAGAGCCTGGCCGATCTCTGCGGCCGCGAGGTCCTGACCGTAGCGCCGATTATTCTGCTCATCCTGTTCATCGGCTGGTGTCCCGGGCCGTTCCTGGCGACCATCGAGCCCGCGGTCCAGCAGCTTCTGGCGCTGTTCGGGTGACGGTATGACGACACCTCCCCTGTCGCAACCCGGGGCATGATCGAAGGAGCGTCCGGATGCTACCGACGTTGTCCGACCTGACTCTGAATGGAGTTGCGCCGCAGATCGCCGTGGCCGGCGCGGGCATGCTGATCATGTTGATCGACGCCCTCCTCCGCAAGGGGAGCAGGCGTTGGGCAGCATATCTGGCGCTGCTCGGACTCGCGGTGGCCCTCGCCCGCGTCGTCGGGTCGCCGCTCAGCGCCGAGCCGAGCCTGGACGGGACGCTGGCCCGCGACGGCCTCGGCACGGCCTTTGCGCTCGTCCTGATCGTGGCGTCAGCGCTCAGTGTGCTGGTGGCCATGGACTACCTCCGCCGCGAGGAGCACGAGAAGGCCGAGTACTATGCTCTCATTCTCTTCGCCACGGCGGGCGGCCTGGCCATGGCGACGGCCAACGACCTCGTGGCGGTCTTTATCGGGCTGGAGGTGCTCTCCATCTCGCTGTACATTCTGTCGGCCTTCTTCAAGGCCGATCCCGCCTCCCGTGAGGCGGCGCTCAAGTACCTGCTCCTCGGCGCCTTTGCCTCGGCCTTCTTCCTGTACGGCATCGTCCTCCTCTACGGCGCAACCGGGACGATGCGGCTGGCCGAGATGGGCACGGCGATCCGGCTGGCGGGCACCCCGGCCGACCCACTGGTGTGGGGTGGAGTAGCGCTCATCTTTGTGGGCCTTGGCTTCAAGCTGGCGCTGGTGCCCTTCCATAGCTGGGCGCCCGATGTGTACCAGGGGGCGCCGACCTCGGTGACCGCTTTCATGTCGGTCGTCTCCAAGGTTGCGGCCTTTTCCGCGCTGGTGCGCCTGCTCGTCGTTGTCCTGGCTCCAGCAGCGGCGCTGACCAGCACCTTGCTGGCCCTCCTCGCGGTGCTGACCATGACGGTCGGCAACATCCTGGCGCTGGCTCAGGATGAGGTGAAGCGGCTGCTGGCCTACTCGAGCATCGCGCAGGCAGGCTACATCCTGGTCGCCGCCGTCGCCGGGGGCGAGACCGGCGCTGCGGCCGTGCTCTTCTACCTCCTCGGATACGCCTTCACCAACCTCGGCGCGTTTTCGGTCGTTCTCGCCTGGAGCCGCCGGGGCGAGGGGCGTTTGCCCTTCAGCGACCTGGCCGGCCTAGGGTTCCGTCGGCCCTGGACGGCTGCGGCGCTGTCGCTCTTCCTGCTCTCGCTGACCGGCATCCCGCTCACCGTCGGCTTTGTGGGCAAGCTGTACCTGTTCGGAGCGGCGGTGCGGGCGGGGTGGACGTGGCTGGCGATTGTGGCCGTCCTCAACACCGTCGTCTCGGCGTTCTACTACCTGCGCCTGGTGGTGGTCATGTACATGCGCGAGTCCGAGCTGCCCTCCGCCCTGCAGCGGCCGGGGCTGGCGCTCGGCGTGGCCCTGGTAGTCTGCGTCGCAGCGGTCATCATCCTCGGACTCGTGCCGGGGGCTGCCCTCGACTGGGCGAGCCGGGCTGTAGCGGTGGTGCTGAGCTAGCGCGGGGTGCCGACCACCCGGCGGCGCCACCTGCACCGGGCCCCGCCGGTGCCGGCGGCGCATTCGCCTGTAGCGCTCGATCGCGCCACCTCGCTGTCAGAGGAGGGGCCTCGGCCTTAGCCGTGGGGACCCGAGCGGGTCCCCGTACGGGGTGGGAGGACGACATGAAGCCTCTGCGCTGGTACGACTATCTCACCTTCAACGTCTACTGGTTCGCCCTCAGTATGGGCTCCGGAAGCCTCACCCCGATCATCATGCCCCTGCTCGTGCAGCAGTTCGTCGACCCGGCGATGAAGAACACCTTCTATGGGGCGCTGCGCGCGGCAGGGCTGGCCGTGGCCATCCTCGTGCAACCGGCGGCGGGGCTGCTCAGCGACCGGAGCACATCGAGGTACGGGAGGAGACGGCCCTACATCGCTGTCGGAGCGCTGCTGAGCGCGCTGTTTGTCGCTGCCATCGCCCTCGCCCGCAGCTACTGGGCACTGTTCTTCATCGGGCTCGTGCTGCAGTTTGCCTCCAACATCGCTCATGGCGCCCTGCAGGGCATCATCCCAGACCTCGTTCCGGAGGACGAGCGGGGCAAGGCGTCGGCCTACAAGTCCGTCCTTGACCTCGCCCCGACCATCGTGGTGGCCTTTACGATCGCCCGCATGGCGGGGCAGGGCCAGATCTCGCTGGCCATCCTCACGCTCAGCGCGACCTACGTGGTAGCCATGCTCATCACCGTCGCCGGTGTCCGCGAGACGCCTCTCGCGGTGCCCCCGCCCGGAAGCGTGCGCGAGCCGCTGCTGCGGACACTGGGGCTCCTCTTAGGGATGGCCGCGGGAGCTGCCGTAGCCGGGGTTGCCGCCGTGATTGTTGGCGGGCTGGCAGCCTTGCTGACGCGAGTCGCTGCCGGGCCCGAGCGGGCCGGGCTGGTTGGCGTCGGGGTCGGCGGGATGGTAGGCATCGTTGTCACCATCATCGCCGGAGTCTGGGCAGCCGTGCACCTGGGAACGGGCGACGCGAGGAAGCACCGCTCCTTCGCCTGGTGGGTCGTCAACCGGCTGCTGTTTATGGCCGCGGTCGGCTCTATCCTCTCCTTTGCCCTCTACTTCCTGCAGGACGTGCTGCACCTGCCCAACCCCGCGCAGGTCACGGGGCAGTTGCAGGCGATCGCCGGCCTGCTGACCCTGATCTCGGCCCTGGTCAGCGGCTACCTGGCCGACCGGCTCGGGCGGGTGTCGCTGACCTTTGCTGCCGGCCTGATCGCCGCGGCGGGAACCTTTGTGCTCGTGCTCGCAGGCAATCTGCCCATGGTGTCGCTGGCCGGTTGTCTCATCGGCCTCGGCACCGGCACCTTCTACTCGGCGAGCTGGGCCCTCGGCACCGATCTGGTGCCGCCCGACGAGGCCGGCCGCTTCCTGGGAATCCAGAACGTCGCGGGTGCGGGCGCGGGCATCGTGGGGGCCGGCCTGGGAGGCCGCCTGGCCGACTATTTCAATGCGGCGACCCCTGGCAGCGGCTACCTGGTCATCTTTGCCATCTATGGGGTGTGCTTCATCCTGTCCAGCGTGGTTCTGAGTCGCGTGCGGCAACACGCCGTCTCCGCCGCCTAGCAGGCGGGTCTTGCCCCATACGCGGTGGATCGCAGGGCGAGGGTATCTTCCTCCAAGCAGGTACGCCCACGGGTCGCCCCGCCCCCGCCGCCGCCGCGGAGGCGGGAAAACCGTATAAGGGGGTGCTGGCGGGCGGCTTCGCCGCCCGCCAGCACCCCCTCTCGATAGGAGGCACACTATGCGCTGGGAGCATCTCACCGGTGGCACGTTCGAGCAGGCGGTCCGCGATGCACAGGGCGTCTGCATCATCCCGGTCGGCGTCATCGAGTATCACGGCCCGCACCTGCCGCTTGGCACCGACATGATGGCCTGCCAGGAGCTCGCCTGCGCCGCAGCCGAGCGCGAGGCGGCCATCGTCTTCCCGCCCTACTACTTTGGCGTCAACACCGAGACAAAGCACTACCCCGGCGGAATCGTCATCAAGGACAGGCTGCTCTTCGAGCTCCTCGAGAACGTCTGCGAGGAGGTCAGCCGCAACGGCCTGAAGAAGATTGTCCTACTGAGCGGGCACGGCGGGAACCGCTTCTTCCTGCCACTGTTCGTGCAGCTCGCCCTGGACAAGGGGAGGGACTATACGCCCTACTACGTCTCAGGCTACCAGGTCGACCCCGAGTTCTTCCGAAAGATCGTGGAGACCGAGCTGCACGGCCACGCCTGCGAGTGTGAGACGAGCGTCATGCTCTACCACTTCCCGCAGCTCGTGCGCATGGACCTCCTCGATAAGGAGCGCTCGTGGCCGCCCCATGGGCGCCTGAGCCACCTTCCGGACGTGTACACCCCGGCGGACTGGTACGCCAACTACCCCGAGCACTGCGCGGGAGACCCCCGACCCGCTACCGCCGAAAAGGGCAAGGCGCTCTTCGAGACCCGAGTCATGGCGCTCGCCAGGTTGCTGGGCGAGATCAAGAAGGATGCCGCCGCCCCGCGCATCTACGCCGAGTTCGGTGAGCGCATCTACCGCCGATAGTGCATGGCGAGCCGGCGGCCGCCGGCTCGCCTACTGCGCCTCCGCGTAGCGCTGGAAGAGCTGCCCCCAGGGCGAGGTGCGCCGCCACTCTTCGGCGATGCGCCGCTCTCTCGTTGGCCAACGGTAGTAGTCGTGGTAGATCTCCGAGACCAGGCTGGGGATTACGACCAGCGGCGTGTGGAAGATCAGCTTCTGCAACACCCGCGTCGGGCCGTACCAGGAGAGCCAGGCCATCGTGGTGTGAAAGTTCTTTTCGAGCCGGAAGTGCCACTGCTCGCCCGAGATGTCGTCGCCCACTATCTCGATCTCGCGCGGGTCCCCGCAGCCGAGGCCGGCCTCGTGCGCCAGCGCGATGTAGCGGATCGATAGTGGGTCAAAGCCCATCAGCCGGGCCGCAACCGCATCGATGGCCACCTGATCCGCTGAGGCGAGGATCAGGTTCATCGTCACCGGGCGCATCAGCCGCGGACCCGGCCCATCGCCGGCGGTCGTGCCGTCCATCACCGCCAGGATGCCGGGGTGAATCTCCCGCTGGATCGCCAGCAGGTCCACCAGGGTCTCGTGGATCCAGGTGTGCGTCCAGTGCCGGTGCGTGTTCAGAAGTCCGCCGAAGGCATTCTTCATGGCCCCGGTCGTCGTGGTGTAGATGTGGCACTTGACGGTTGGTAGGTGCACGATGTTCTTCCCGGCGAAATAGTCCGGGATCATGATCCCCTCGGGAAAGATGCGATCAAGCACCAGCATCCGCGCCTTGGGCACGTACTGGACCCACTGCATGTCCTGCGGCCGAAAGTTGTACAGGACCGGTATGTCGTAGCGGCGGAAGATCGGGCGGTAGTGGTTGAGGTCCTCCCCTTTGAAGGCATCGATAACCACGGTGCGGTTCTGGACGCAGCAGAGGTCCTGATACCCGGCCTTCCGAAGGGCGAGGATGGTGCCCTCGAGCTGCCAGGGGGTCGTGTTGGCCCCTGGGAAAGGATAGTGCCAGGAGATATTGTCCTTCAGGATGGTCGTAACGCCCGGTGCCAGGCAGTCCCGGGCGCCGGCCAACTCCAGCAGCCGCTGATAGTCGTCGAGAACCGTTTCAGGGCGGGTCCGCAGCACGGCCACTTTCGAGCGCCGGGGCATCCTGTCACCTCCTTCCTCACATGGACCTGTCATCCGACGGCCACCCGGGCCGTCCTGGCAGTGTTGTCAGCTGTCGCTGCCCCCGATCGTCAGGTTTGCACTCCCCCAGCCCGCGTCCTGCTGACCACTCCGAGCAGGCACGAACCGCTCCTCCGCGGAGCGCTTTGCTGCACGCCGATGGAAAGCCCGGCGGGCTCAGCGTCGCGTAGCATACGCGAAAACGCGCGGCTTGGCAACCACCGTTCGCTTGCGGTATAATGGCCGCGGCAACACGCAGACACTCCGTACACTCCGTGCTGTGCCTGCATGCCAGGAAGGTCGTGATGCCCGACACCCTCACTCCCGACACCATGCTCCATGGTCGCTACCGCATCGAGCAGCTCCTCCGATCGGGCGCAAAAGGGGCCGTATACCTTGCTACCGACGCGCAGGCGGCCGCCAAGACGGTGATCATCCACGAGAGCACGGATCCGTCGCCAGAGGCCGAGGCCCGTTTTGAGCAGGAGGCCAGGGTTCTCACCTCCCTCGAGCATCCGGGTCTTCCGGTAGTCATCGACTACTTCATCGAGCCCGACGGTCGGCGCTACCTGGTGGTGGAGCACGTGCTGGGGATCACGCTCGAGGAGGCGCTGAGACGGGAAGGACCGCTGCCCGAGGCGCAGGTCATAGCCTGGTGTGACCGGCTCCTGTCGGCCGTGGAGTACCTCCATGCGCGCCGTCCGCCGGTCATCCATGGCCGAGTCTCGCCTGCCAACATCCTGATTACGCCCGACGGCACGCCCCGGCTCATTGGGCTGATCGACGCCGGGGAAGAAGCGCCGGGCGAGGGTCCCGGAGCCCGGAGTGACGATCCGTTCACCGCGCCGGAGCAGGCCTCCGGCACCTACGACGAGCGCTCCGATATCTACAGCATCGGCGCCACACTGTATGCGGCTCTGACCGGAAGAAAGCCGCCTAGCCCGGCCGAGCGCGCGGCGGGCGTCGAGTTGCCTCCCTTGCGCCGGTTCAGGCGGTCGATCTCGGCCGCGGTTGAGGCAGCGGTGCTGCGTGCCATGTCCCTCGACCCGGACCAGCGCTTTCCAGGAGTCTCGGCCCTGTGGCACGCCCTGCAGGCCCCGCCCCCGAAGAACCCGATCCGGGTTCCCAGGGCGCTGCGAGTTGGGGTGGTCGTTGCAGCGCTGGTCCTCGCGCTGGGTGTCGTCTGCCGCCTGACAATCTCGCGTCTCGGCACCCCGGGCTCGCTGTTGCAGCTCGCCAATCAGGCGCAGGAGGCTGTGCCGCCGACACCGACCGCCAGGCTGACGCTGGTTGCACCGACCCGCCTCGCCCCAACCGCCACGCCTCTGCCGACCGCCCGACCTACGGCCACGGCAACGCAGGTCGAGCCAACCGCAACACCACTGCCAACCGACACCCCGCTGCCCACCGCCACGCCGGTCCCCACGCGCCGCCAGACGGCGAGGCCTCGCCCCAGCCCCTCGCCGACCCAGGCTCCGGCGGTCCGCCGGGTGCAGCCGCCCGCCCTCCTTGCCCCCGGCAACGGCGCCACAGTGGCCGGTTCGGTCGAGTTCAGGTGGTACTGGCCAGAGACCCTCGCCGAAGACGAGTGCTTCGACCTGCAGGTCTGGCGGTTGGGCACCCAGCCGGCGGGCATCGCCTGGTGCCGGAGCACGTCCTGTCGCATATCGGCTCCACCGGCAGGTCCGGGCGACTATCTGTGGCGCGTGCAGGTCATCCGTGTGGCCGATGGGCAGGTGAAGGAGCAGCTCTCGGAGCCAAGTGCCCAGCGCACGCTGAAGTGGCTCCAGTAGCCCGCGGTTAGCCCTCCGTCTCCTCCCCGAGGAGCTCCCGCGCCTCGCGGCCGAGCCGCTCCCGGGCTTCGGGTGTCACCCGCACGCCGGCGGCGTCCATGGCTAGCAGCACGCTGCCCACGACGGGAAGCGTCTCCAGCAGCACCGTCTGCGCGCGCGGAGCCACGGCCCGCACCCTTTCCTCGAGCGCACCGATGAGGAGCTCGTTCCGCGACCGGAAGACGCCCCCGGCAAGGACGAGGTCGAACCTCTCATCAACGAGGCCGAGCCTGCGCGCGACGCCAGCAGCATTGGCCCCTAGCTCGCTCCCGGCGAAACGGATGATGCCGCGCGCAACTTCATCACCGGCCTCTGCCACCTCAAAGACCAACGGCGCGTGCTTGGCCCGCGGATACTCGATCTGATGGCGGCAGAGTCCTTCGATGAACTCGAGGGGGTCGTGCAGGCCGTAGAGCTGCAGGAAACGCTCGGTGAGCGCCGTTGGCTGCCCCCGGCCGGTGTAGGCGGTGGCGATCGCCCGCACCGCCAGCATGACGATGTCGCCGGCGCCGCCGATGTCGCCGAGCATCGGACCTTCCCCAAAGGTTCGGAAGCGGCGACCGTCGCGGCCAACCCCGGCAACGGTCGTGCCGGTGCCCGCGATCACTACCACGCCATACCCGGCCCGGGCGCCCGCCCGCAGCGCACCGTAGGTGTCGTTCACAAGGACCCGCGGGCCCGGCACCCCAAGCCGCTCGACGACCGAGTCCAGGCGTGGCTCATCGCTGGGAAAATCCAGCCCCGCCAGCGCATAGCCGGCGCCGCACAGGTCGGTCACCGCCAGACCGGCGGCGGCCAGCGCCTGACTGGTGGCCTCGGCATAGACCTGATAGGCTCCCTCGAGGCCAACCCCCTCCCAGTTGCCGGACCCTGACCGCCCGACGCCCCAGACGTGGCCCTGCTCGTCGGCGATGAGTGCATGCGTCTTGGTCGCTCCGGCATCGATGCCGAGAAAGAGCTGTCGCTTCGTAGGCACCATCACTCCCCTCTCCACACAGGACCGAAGGAAACACCCCGCTCGCGGGACCAGCTAGCTGAACTGAGGCAGGTGTTGCGCGTTCACCCGCAGGAGATCGTCCAGAAGCTGCGGCGCCCGATCGGCCCCGGGACCGAGGGGATGGGCAACGAGCGCCTGCAGGGCAGCTCCCCGATCGCCGGTCGCGGCGGCCTCAGCGGCCAGCAGCTCGTAGGTCTTGACGGCGCGGACCAGACCGTCGGCCAGGAGCGGGAGCGGCACCGCCGGAAGCGGGTGGGGACCCGAGCCGTCTACGCGGCAGGGCAACTCACAGACCCAATCCTCCGGCCAGCCGGACACCGCGCCGCCATGGCGGACGTTGAGCACGTGCACGTCGCCCAGGTCCCGGTGCAGCGATTCGATCAGCTGCACGGCGGCTGTGGAGTAGTATGCCCCGCCACGGAGCATCAGCTCGTCCGGCAGCACCGTCAGGCGCGGGTCGGCGTACTGGGCCAGCAACTCCGCCTCGATCTTCATCACCTCTTCCGCACGGGTCGGGTGCGTCGCCTGATGGGCCACGACCGCTGCCGTTCGCAAGTAGTAGCGCAGATAGCCGCTCGGTATGGCACGCAGCAGCTCTATGAGATACGGCGGGCAGACCGGGTCCTCCTCTGTCCGCAGATGCTCCAGGTAGCCGGAGAGCACCTGCGGCCACACGTCCCGGCCATGGACCGTGGCACCAGTCGCCCAGCTCAGGTGGTTGAGGCCCAGGTATTCGAGCTGAACGGCACCCGGCTCAACCCCCAGCCTCCCGGCGATGGCCATCTTCATGCCGATGGGGCCGTTGCACAGCCCGATCATGCGCACGCCCGGCCCGTACCGATGCACGGCCTCGGTCACCAGGCCGCTGGGGTTGGCAAAGTTGATCAGCCAGGCACCCGGACACAGGCGCTGCATGTCCTGGGCGACCGAGAGGATCACAGGGATCGTCCGCAGGGCCTTGGCAAAGCCGCCCACGCCGGTCGTCTCCTGCCCCACCAGCCCCCACCGTCGCCCCAAAAGCTCATCCTGATGCCGGGCCGCCATGCCGCCGACGCGGATCTGGGTGATCACATAGGATGCCCCGGCCAGCGCCGCCGGCCGATCGGTCGTCATCTCCAGCCGAAACGGCTCGCCCGAGGCGCGCACCATGCGCCGGGCAAAGCCCCCGACGATCTCCAGGCGCTGCGGGTCGATGTCCATGAGCCACAGCTCGCGCAAGCCCAGTCGCCCGGCACCGGCGATGAGCCCACTCACCAGCTCCGGCGTATAGGTCGAGCCACCGCCGATGACGGCAATCTTGATCCCCTGAGCGCTCGTCTCCACGTCTACCCCTCCTTGCCGCCAATCGCGGCCCGCATCAGGTCGCGCAGAGTCCGATAGCCGATAACGTGGATCCCGAGACTGCGCACATAATCCCGGAGTTCGGGGCTGGTGAACGTCCGAAAGTCGGCCACGCGCGCGGCCGCATCCGGCGTGATCGCCCTTAGCTCCGGCGTGTCGACTGCGGGATGGATGACCATGTGCGTGATGCCCGGTTGCAGCGAACTGAAGACGGCCTTGGCCTGGCCAATCCGGTCCTCCGGCCGGTCGAGGGGCAGCCCACGGATGTCGTCCAGCAGCGGCACCCCCTGCTCCTCGAGCTGCTGTGCGAGGGCAACGGCTAGCGCCGCCGTCTCTGCATCCAGGCCCATAGCGCGCCACCTCGCCTCATCGAGCCGGAGCAGCATCGGCGGCACCTGCCAGGTTAGGGCCACTTCAAGGTAGGCCCCGGTCAGCCGAGGATGTGCCACGGTGCCCATGTGAGTGTCAATGTGCGTGACGTCGACCCCCGCCTCAACCGCCCGCTTGACCTGCGCCTCCAGCTCCGTGCGCGCGGCCTCGGGTTGAGCGCAGGCCTGCACCTCCTCTGACGTCCTCGGGAAACAGCCCTGGGCATCCAGGAGGCCCGAGCGCGGATCGCGCGTAGAGACGGGGCCCCAGCGGTACGTCTCCCACTCGCTCGTCAGAGTCGAGTGCACGCCAACATCGACTCCGGGATGCTCCCGGCAGAAGGCAGCCGCCGCCAGAAACCAGGGGCACGGCACCATCACGGCCGCCGAGGAGATAAGGCCGAAGTCGATCAACTCGGCAAAGGCGGGGAGGGTGGCCTGGCACATCCCTACGTCATCTGCATGGATGATGACGACACGATCGTTCTCGGCCAGGCCTAGCTTGCGCAGAACAGGGTTGGGTAGCATGCTCTCACTCCTTGAGTGCAGGCAGAACGTATTCTACGTTCTTCTTGTAGCTCCGTCAACTGCTCTCATGCCGGGGTCGCGGCCGAGCGGCGCCTCCGGGCAGCCGGACAGGCACCCTGGTACGGTTCGTGCTTGCCCTTCTGGCAACCCGACCGATGCGGGAGGTGTGTACGCGTGGCCGAGCAGATCTGTGCCCCTCTGAGCAGGGTAGACGTCGACCGACTGTACATCATCGATGGCCAGCCGCCAGAGACCTGGTTTGAGCTTCAAATGCGCGCGGTAGAGCTCCTGGAGCAGGGCATCATGAGCGAGGCACAGTCGCGGGTGCTCATCCAGGCCTTGGGGGCGCTGGACCGGCGGGGCCTCTCCGTTCCGCCCGATTCCGGAGACCTCTACAGGCAACTCAGGCCGATCCTCGAGCATCTGCCCTGCCCCGACCCGTGATCCCGCCTCCAGAGCCGGCGATCGCACCTATGGTAGCGCCTCGCGCACCCTCTATGCCCCGGTGTCCACGGCGCAACCCGCGGGGTCCCAGGGGACCTCTCAGGCAAAGCGCCTTGCCACGTCCCTGGCCCGCACGAGCAGCGCCGCGAGCACGAGTGCCGCCAGCACAACGTCCCCAAAGATGAGCACCATCGTGATGTGCGGCCCGACCCTCTCAAAGAGTTGACCGATGAGCCACGGCAGCGACATGCCGCCAATGCTTGCACCCATGAGAAACCACCCCGTGACGCGGCCGCTGATCGTCAGCGACCGCTCCGCAAAGGAGAGCGAAGTCGGGAAGAGCGAAGCAATCGCCAGGCCCGCGCCGCAGGTTCCCACCCACATCGCCAGCCTCGATCCGGGCCACAGCAGGATGACCGTCACGGAGAGCAGGCACGCGGCAACGTCGCCCACCAGCATCTGTCTGGGTGTCATGCGGACAGAGATGGGTATGGCCAGCAATCGTCCCACCGTCAGCGAGCCCCAGAAGGCCGAAGTCAGATAGGCCGCCCTCGACACATCGCACAACCCGAGGCGCAGCGCATAGGTGTAGATCCACCCACCAAAGCTGGATTCGGCCGCCACGTGCAGGAAGAAGAACAGCGCCAGCAGGGCGACGAGCAGCCGGTCGTTGCCGTTCGACTCGTTGCTGCTCGCTGCGGACTGCCGCGGCGGGCTCGGCAGCCGGAGGAGGTTCAGCGCCATGGGCACCGCCACGAGAGCTACGGCCCAGTAGGCCCAGTTGATGTCCCCGCTGATCAGGATGGCCTGCGCCACGAGCACAGGTGAGAGAAAGGCACCGAGGCCAAAGAAGAAGTGCAGCCCGTTCATGAACGGACCGACCCCTCGACCATGCACCCACACCAGCAGCGTGTTCCCGCCGGTGTCGAGCATGCCCTCGGCCATGCCCAGAAGCGCGAGCACGGCTGCCAGCAACCAGATCACCGGCGTCACCGGCACCAGCGCTGCCAGTGCCGCCATGGCCAGGACGGCAAAGCCCATCAGGGGATGCCCCGGCAGGCGGTCGTAGAGCCGGCCCCCGCGGAAGGAGCCGATGAGATACCCGAGGGACCGGGCGGTGAAGAGGTAGCTTGCCTGGCGAAGGGTAGCGCGGGTGTGTTCAGCGAGCCCCGGCAACGTCGGTCCAAGGGAAGCAGAGGTTAGGCCCAGGACAACAAAGGCCGCGTAGTAGGCAATCGTGGCCGACAGCCTGGTGCCTCTCTCGGAGCGCAGGGCGCTGTCAGGCAGTGATGTAACGGATTGTCCCATGCTAACGAGGCTCCTCAGGCGGGCCTCAGCCGGCCCGATTGCCGGCTTGTGCGGCCGCCGTCGGTGACTATAAGGCAGGACGCAGAATCCGGCAAATGCGGGCTCAGGGTACGATAGTGACGCGCAGCGGCTCGCAGCCGACCAGCTCTGGCGGCTCGTACCATAGGAGCAGGCCCTCGGCGCGAGCATCGACCTCGAAGGCGAGGTTGCCGGTTACGTGTTCCCCCAGCCGCAGCTCGCCGGTACCGAGCTCCGGAGGAGGAGCGGCTGCTGCACTGATCGAAATCTCGCCGGACGAATCCGTCATGCGAAAGAAGTCAGGGCTGTACGAAGCCCGGCTCCGGCCCGAGTTCTGGAGCGTGACGTTCACGAGGAGAAAGACCTTGCCCGGCGCCGGCAGGGCGCCTAGGATCTCCGGCGCGCGCGTCACACCGTGCACGGTGAGCGCTATGCCCCCGGCCTCGCATCGCTCGCCCAGCCTGCAGGGACCCGTCGCGACCGCCGTGCGCGAGAGCGCCTCACCGACCGAGCGCGGCGGCAGCCAGGAGCAGCAGCAACAGCCGGCAAGGACGGCACTCAGGACGAGCATACACAGCATCGCTCCGGCTCTCACCCATCGCGAGGTCACGGCCGTCTCAGCACCCTCCCTGTCTCCACCGCTGCGGGGACTGCAGACTGCGGAAACGGCTCCCCGGCCTGCAGGGAGATGGCCCGCCATCCCACGCGGGCACGCCACACTATCTGCATACAGCACGAGATATGCCAGTAGGAGTATGCGCAGAGTGCCGCGACCGCTTCAGGTCTGCGAGAGGCCGCGCCCGTAGGCGCGGCCGCGGGTCACCGGTTGCCGCCTGAACGGCACGGGGCGGAACGGACTATCGGTCGAGCCGCCGCAGGCCGAGCTCGCGCGCCACGTTCAGCGCCTCGAGGTACTCGCTCCGCGTGACGGGGCGAGCAAGCTCGGGGTACTCGCGCGCCCGGTAGCAGGGCCGATACTGATCCATGATGTTGAGGTAGGTGTTTGGCGAGACCTCCTGCGCCAGCCAGCGCAGGGTGTCCTTCGTCCCGGCGAGGGAATGCGGCAGGACGAGGTGTCGTACGAGGAGACCGCGCACGGCGATACCTCTGTCGTCCAGCTGCAGGTCGCCGACCTGTCGGTGCATCTCGGCGACCGCGGTCCTGTTCACTCTCGGATAGTCGGGCGCATGGGAGAAGCGCCGCGCAGTCTCCTCGTCGGCATACTTGACGTCGGGCATGTAGATGTCCACGACGCCGTCGAGCAGGGCGAGCGTGGACAAAGCGTCGTATCCCCCGGTGTTGTAGACGAGCGGCAGATGCAGGCCCGCCTGCGCCGCAATCAGCAGGCCGGCGAGTATCTGGGGGACCACGTGGGTCGGTGAGACCAGGTTGATATTGTGGCATCCGAGCGCCTGAAGGTGCAGCATCATCGCCGCCAGCTCCTCCGGCTCGACGTCTTCGCCCTCGCCAAGCTGGCTGATCTCATAGTTCTGGCAGTAGACGCACTTGAGGTTGCACCAGGAGAAGAAGATGGTGCCCGAGCCGGAGGAGCCAACCAGGGGCGCCTCTTCGCCAAAGTGAGGGTGATAGCTGGCGACGCGGGCAAGCTCGCCCGTGCGGCAGGTTCCGCCGGCGCCTTCGCGCCGGTTCACCCCGCAGGCTCGCGGGCACAGGTCGCAGGCGGCAAGGCGCTCGTACGCTGCTCGAACCCGGCGGCTCAGCTCGCCGCTGCGGAGCAATCTCAGGTACGAGGGCTCGAAAGCCATTGGAGCCACTCCCCTATCTCACGGTCACGTGACGCTGCGCGCATTCTACAATGGCGTCGTAACCGCGTCAACACCTGCAGCCGCGCCCATTCTTCGGGTTGACACCCCTCGCCCCACGTGGTAAAGTCTGGCTATCAGGCAGAGAGACGCCTGCTAGCGGAAGGGATGGGCAATGGTCCAAGGAGGGCAGGCCCCAGATACTGCCGGCGATGCCGCGCAGCCGGGCGCACCGGAGGAAGAGTCCCGGGAGGACCTGCTGCTCATGCGCCTCGGGCCAGGGGAGCGCTTCTACAAGTTCTACATCGTCTCCGAGCCGGGCGTTCCCCCGGGCCAGCGCGTCGAGCACCGCATCCTCAGCAAAGAGCACGCCGACGGGTCGCTGGAGATGATCAGCTACAATGCCTGGATCGCCAACGGACACTCGGAGAAGAGTGATGTGATCCGTGTTCCGTCGCTGTCCAAGGCCCAGTTCGACCAGCTCGTAACGCGCGTGCGGACCAAGACGGATGTACCGCCAGAGGCGATCCGCGAGATCGACCTGAGCCGCTGCGGAACCGTCGAGGAGCAGCTTCGGGTACTCTCCAGGCTCGCCTAGCCCGGGCGCTCGCTCCCGGAAAAGCCCAAGCCCGCCCCCCGTCTCCGGGAAGCGGGCTTGATTCCCTCACCACCTAACGCCTACGGGCCGCCCCGCCACAACGGCGATCTCCGCCTAGCTCGCCTGAGCCTCGCTCACCTGGGCCCTGAGATAGGCCTCGATCAGTCCGTCGATCTTGCCATCCAGCACCGCTGCTGTGTTGCCGGTCTCGTAGCCGGTGCGCAGGTCCTTCACCAGCTGGTACGGGTGTAGCACGTAGGAGCGAATCTGGTTGCCCCATCCCGCGGCGACATGCTCGCCCTTTAGCCGCGCCCGCTCTTCCTCTCGCTTCCGCTGCTCGAGGTCATACAGGCGCGCCCTCAGCACGCGCATTGCCACCTCGCGGTTCTGAACCTGCGACCGCTCATTCTGACAGCTCACCACGATCCCGGTCGGCAGGTGCGTGATGCGCACCGCCGTCGAGTTCTTCTGCACGTTCTGCCCGCCGTGGCCAGCTGCCCGGAAGACGTCGATCCGCAGGTCGTCCGGGTTGATCTGCACCTCGATGTCGTCGCCGATATCCGGGATTGCCTCCACAAGGGCAAAGGATGTGTGTCGACGATGGGCGGCATCGAACGGCGAGAGCCGCACCAGGCGGTGCACTCCCCTCTCGGCGCGGAGGTAGCCAAAGGCATAGCGTCCACGGACCTCGATGGTCACGCTCTTGATGCCGGCTTCCTCGCCCTCGGAGAGGTCGAGCACCTGGGTCTGGAAACCCTTGTCCTCCGCCCAGCGCAGGTACATGCGCATGAGCATCTCGGCCCAGTCCTGCGACTCGGTCCCACCGGCTCCGGCATGGATCGAGAGCAGAGCGTCCCGCTCGTCATACGGGCCTGAGAACAGCAGCTCAAACTCGTGCCGGCCGAGCTCGCTCTTGAGCGCCTCGACCTCGTCCGTGAGTTGGGTCAGCAGGGCCTCGTCGTCCTCGGCCCGCGCCAACTCCAGCAGCTCACGCGCCTCGTCGGCCCTCCTCGCCAGCCCACGCCAGCGCTGCACGCTTTCCGTCAGCTGGGCAATCTCTTGCATGACGCGCTGCGCCGCGTCTGGGTCGCTCCAAAAGTCCGGCTCTGCGGATTGCTCCTGCAGCCGGGCCAGTCGCTGTTCCTGCCCGGCGACGTCAAAGACGCACCATGATCTGGTTGATGCGGCGCTGCAGGTCGTCTACAGTACCAATGAGTTCCTCAAGCATAGTAGTTCCACTTCCTTTCCTTACGTCGAGTGCTACTACGGCTCCTCGGCTGTCCGTGCGCCGAGCCGCCACCATGCGCAGGCGCCGATCGCTCACGCTCCCTCCGCGACCGGCTCGAACAAGCCGGCAACGAACGCCTCGGCATCGAAGGGAGCCAGGTCGTCCAGGGTCTCGCCGGTGCCTACGAACTTGATCGGCAACCCAAGCTCGCGGGCGATGGCCAGGATCGCCCCACCCTTGGCCGAGCTATCCAGTTTGGCGACGATCACACCCGTCACGCCGACCGCCTGCCCAAAGACCTTGGCCTGTGCAATGGCATTCTGCCCGTTGGTCGCGTCGACGACGAGCAGCACCTCATGCGGCGCCTGATGGACCTGCTTGGCCGCGACGTTGCGGATCTTCTGCAGCTCGGCCATCAGGTTGTGCTTGGTGTGCAGCCGTCCGGCCGTGTCGATGATCACCACATCGGCCTTGCGGGCACGGGCCGCCTGGATGGTATCGAACACCACCGCACCCGGATCGGCACCGGGCTGGTGGGCAACGACGTCCACGCCGACGCGATCGGCCCAGACGCGGAGCTGATCGATAGCCGCCGCGCGGAACGTGTCCGCCGCACCAAGCAGCACGGCATCGCCGCGCTCCTTATGATACCGGGCCAGCTTGGCGATGCTCGTCGTCTTGCCCGAGCCGTTGACGCCGACCACAAGGACCACCGAGAGGCTGCGCTCCCCCGGCAGATAGGGCTGCTGGTTCTGGCTCAGAATCCGCACCAGCTCCTGACGGAGGATGCTCTCGACCTCCGAGGCCTTGCGCATCGCCCGCTCCTCGGCGCGCCGGCGCACATTGCCGACGACTTCGAGTGTTACGTCAACACCGACATCGGCCAGGATCAGCGACTCCTCGAGCTCTTCCCAGAATCCCTCGTCGAGGTCGCCGTGGCCGAACAGGCTCGTCGCCAGCCGCCCGAAGAACGTGCGGCGCGTCTTGGTCAGGCTCTCCTGAATGCTCTTGGCTCTGCGCAGAAACACCCGATCTATACCTTCCCCCACAGTCTCGTGTAACCGTTGATTATACCATGCTCGGCGAGGGGCTACAAGGGCACCCAAGCCGGCGGGGCCAGGTGCTCGCTGACACTGAAAGGGCCCCTCCCGTTACCCGGCGGAAGGGGCCCCCTCTGCTGAATACCCCGGCAGGCAGCGTTCACGGCCACCGTGACCGTACGGCCCGCAGCCTCAGAGTAAGCGCGAGAAAGACGACAAGAAGCAGCCCGCTCGCTGCAGCCCAGGCCCCCCACGGATAGGCGGCGAGCGCTATCAGCGGGGACGGCCTCAGCCCATAGTGCTCCGCCGGCGCCTCAGCGCGCTCCCTCTCCGGCTCGGTCGGAGCCGCGGCGACTTGTGCCTCCCTATCACCGGCCGCTGCTGCCGTGTCGGTAGGGGCCGGCGCAGCTGCGGCGGCGATACCCGGCGCCGGCGTCTCCACGGGTAGCTCGCCGGCCCCCGGCGGTGCTGCAGCCCTTCGCGCCAGTTCCTCCGCAGTCAGGGTCGGCTCGAGGGCCTCCGATGCCTCGCCTCCCAGACCAGGGACTTCGGGGGTCGCAGCCGGCGCGAGCTTCTCCCCCCTTGTCGAAGGGGTCTCTTGACCCGGCTCGCGCGGCGTCGTCAGCTCCCCGCCCAACCCCACCGCCGGTGCCTCGGGCGCGGCCATGATGGCAACCGGCTCGGCCCTGGCGAATGCCGGAAGCGCGCTCCTGTACCGCACCGTGACGACGTTCCCCGTGAGCGCAATCACCAGAAGAGCCGCCGCAACTCCGGTAGCCGTGCGCAGCGCCGCATAGGCCCATGGGCGCATCCAGAAGGGCACGGAAGGGGCCGGGACCGTCGGGGCGATCTGGAACGACCTGGGCGCCCTGACCTGCGGCAGGGAGCGCACAAGAGCTACGGTGCGCTCGAGGGTGCGGAGGTCGCGCCGACACGCCTCACACCCTTCCAGGTGACGCCTGACCCGCTCTTCCTCCCGCGGCGACAGCTGCCCGTCCAGCAACGCCGACAGGTTCTCCTGGCAATAGCTATGCCCCGCGTCCCTCGCACGCCCAATCAAACGCAACATATGACCGTCGTTTCCCTTGCCCGCATCCCGTGACCAATCTCACCACAAAGACGCAATCAGGGGCTCCAGAGTTCCCGAGCCTCGCCCAGAATGTCCCGCAGTCGGGCCCGAGCCCGGCTCAGCCGGGACTTGACGGTGCCCAGATTCACGCCCGTCGCCTCTGCAATCTCGTCGTAGCTGAGCCCCTGAACATCCGACAGCACGAGCACGATCCGCTGGTCCAGGGGCAGCCTGGCGATGCCTGCCTGCAATACCTGGGCCAGCTCGCCCCTCAGGATCGCATGCTCCGGGCTCTCGCTGTGGTTGGCAAGCGCGGAGGCATAGTCGGGGTCCTCGACCAGGCCTTCCAATGAGGTCTGCTGGCGGCGCTTGCGCAGCCGGAGCTGGTCATAGCACGAGTTGGTGACAATGCGCAACAGCCAGACCTTGAAGGATCCACCGCGGAAGGCCGGCAGTGCCCGGTAGGCTGCCAGGAATGCGTCCTGCGTCGCGTCGGCCGCAGCCTCTGGGTCGCCCAGAACGCGGTACGCAACGTTGTAGGCCATATCCTGATAGGCGCGAACCAGTGTGTTGAACGCGTGAGGGTCCCCTGCACGGGCTGACGCTAGCAGGGCCTGTTCATCCATTGGCACGAGGCCTTCTACCGAGACGCAGACCATCCCGGCCTGCTCGGGCCGCCCGGAACGGGCACTTGACGAAGTCCCTATCTTGGCCTATACTCACGACGGTGTCGGCCGAAGTGGCGGAATGGTATACGCGGCGGTCTCAAAAACCGCTGGAGGCAGACTCCTTGTGGGTTCGAATCCCACCTTCGGCATCACAGTATAGTACGTTAGGGCAAACTGGCAAACCACCATCGCATACCGGTCGTAAGAGCTACAGAAGAGTGGTTCCGGCCCTGTCTCCCGTGGGTTCTGCGACGGCGGCCCGCGGGGTCGGTGCCGGGGCTTGAGCCAGATGTCGCCAATGGCGGCCAACGCAGGGCTAGCCCCTTCAGGGCTCAGCCCTCGTTCTTTGCCCGGCTCGCAGACCCGCCCGCCAGCGCCACCATGAAGAGGGGTTGCCCCGCCGGGCCGTTACAGCAGGAGGTTACAGATGCCACTCGTCAGCAGCAAACCCATTCTTGAGGAAGCCTATCGCAGGCACTTTGCCGTGGGCGCCTTCAACGCCAACAACATGGAGCAGGTGCAGGCTATTGTCGAGGTTGCCCAGGAGGAGCACGCGCCGGTGATCCTGCAGGTCTCCCAGGGCGCGATCCGCTACGCGGGCATGGAGTTCGCCGCCGGCCTCGTCAGGATTGCCGCCAGCCTGGTGAACGTCCCGGTGGTGCTCCATCTCGACCATGGCACCGACTTTGAGCAGAACGTGTTGTGCCTGCGCGCCGGCTTCACGTCGCTGATGTACGACGGCTCGAAGCGGCCCTTCGAGGAGAACGTGGCCACGACGCGGCGAATCGTCGAGATTGCCCACATTGTCGGCATCCCCGTCGAGGCCGAGCTGGGCCAGGTCCTCAAAGTGACCGACAAGGTCACGCAGGATGATGTGATGGCGGCCATGACCGACCCGGATCAGGCGGAAGAGTTCGTGCGGCGAACCGAGTGCGACTCCCTCGCCGTTGCCTGTGGGTCGGTCCACGCCATGACCTCGCGCGAGGCCAGCCTCGACATCGACCGCCTCAAGGCCATTCGCGCCCGCGTGTCGATCCCCCTCGTGCTCCATGGGTCCTCCGGGGTCAGGCATGAGAGCATTCTGGAGGCCATCGAGAACGGCATCGCCAAGGTAAACGTGGCCACCGCGCTCAATCAGGCCCTCATCGCCGGCATCCGCCGCGCCGTCGCCGAGCTCCCCGACGAGACTGACCCGCGCAAGATCATCGGCGTCGGGCGCGATGAGGTGAAGGAGGCGGTGCGGGAAAAGATCCGGCTCTTTGGCAGCGCCGGAACCATCGACTCGACCGGCGGGTTCACCAGCCCGAAGAAGCAGTTCCGCAGCGCCGAGCTCGGCGAGGTGGAGTAGGCCGCAGAGGCCGCGGCGCCGTCGTCGGGCAGCGCTTCAGCGCCAGCCGACGACGGCAGTCTGGGTATCAGGAGGTCTTCATATGACAAGAATCGGAGTGTTGACGGGCGGCGGGGACGTCCCTGGCCTCAACGCGGCGATTCGGGCCGTAACCCGCCGCAGCCTGGAGTACGGCTTTGACGTGTATGGCATCCGCAACGGCTGGGCCGGGCTGATTGAGGGTCAGGTCGAGCCTCTGAGCATGAAGAGCGTCTCGGGCATCCTGCATGTCGGCGGCACGATGCTCGGCTCTTCGCGCACGAACCCGTTCAAGCGCCCGGAGGACCTCGAGAAGACGCTCAACACGATCCGTGCCCTGCAACTCGATGCCGTCGTTGCCATCGGCGGTGAGGATACGCTGGGGGTCGCCGAGCGCCTCTACCGCGAGCACAGCGTGCCGGTAGCCGGCGTGCCCAAGACGATGGATAATGACGTCTGGGGTACCGACTACTGCATCGGGTTCGACACGGCGGTGACCACGGTCAGCGAGGCGCTCGACAAGCTGCACACCACGGCGAGCGCGCACCATCGGTGCCTGGTCGTTGAGGTCATGGGCCGCCATGCCGGCTGGGTGGCAACCGTCGGCGGCCTGGCAGGCGGGGCCGACTTTATAGTGATCCCCGAGGTCCCCTGCACTATTGCCCGCATGTGCGAGCACCTGCGCCGCCGCTATGCGATGGGCAAGCGGTTTAGCATCATCGTCGTTGCCGAGGGTGCCGAGTTCGGTGACCTCGCCACCAGCGAGGACCTCGGCGAGAAGGACGCGTTCGGCCACGTCCGGCTCGACCGCCGCGGGCTCGCGGAGACGGTCGCCCGGGAAGTCGAGCGCCTGACAGGCTTTGAGACCCGCTCGGTGGTCCTCGGGCACCTCCAGCGCGGCGGTTCGCCGACGGTCTTTGACCGGGTGCTGGCCACGCGCCTGGGTGTCCGGGCAGCGGACATGGTCAAGGAGGGCAAGTTCGGCTATATGGCAGCGCTGCGGGGGAACCAGATCGTCGACGTCCCCTTGAGCGAAGCCATGTCCAAGATGAAGACCGTCGATCCGGCCCTCTACCAGCTGGCGGAGATATTCTACTAGGCCGCGCCGCTCCGTACCTGCGGACGCGTCGCCGTGAACCGAACGAGGCTCCCCGAGCACAGCTCGGGGAGCCTTTTTTCTGCCATGGGACGCCTCAGCCGCTTGGGCGCTCGCCAGCTATTGAGCCTTCACACCGGCGACGAATTCCCTCACGGCGCCGGAGTCAGGGTGACGACCCCCTCCCGGGCCTTGAGCACCGCGTCCCGCTCATACAGCAGTGGGTGGAAGCGGCCCTCGCGCCACGCCTCTATCATGTCGCCATAGTGAGGGCTGAGGGGATTCCCCGATTCTCCCGTGGCCAGCAGGGCCAGCGACTCGCCGCTGCCGAGGTCTACGATGAGGCGGTACGCAGGCAGACTCCCAACCACCATCCGGCTGCCGTAGAGGGGCTGCGTCGCCGTGACAGACTCCGGGGCACCGCCCGCGCGCATCGCTCCTCTGTTGAGCAGGATGGTCAGCGGCCAGCTCACGCCCAGCGTGTGCCGGAAAGTGACATTGTGCACCCGGCCCCAGTTCCACTCATACGGCAGGTCACCGAACCGCCGGCCCAGCCAGTCCAGCGCTTCGGCAAAGCTGCGGGCGAGGATAGCGTTCCTGTCCTCCTGCTCAGGAGTGCGCAGGTCGTCAAACCAGGGGTTTGCAGGCTCCCGCGCCAGCCCCTCCATCACGTTGCGATGCGCAGGGGCATACTGCAAGTAGCTCTCTACCAGGTCGGCCCCAAGCTCGTCATCGAGAGTATTGTGGACCAGCCGCCAGTAGAAGGTCTCATAGATCCCGGCACCCGCGCTCTCTGCATCGTAGCGCAGGTTCCAGTAGCGGAGGTAGGGCAGCGAGCGCTGCTCCACCCAGTCCGCAGGCGGCCGCGACAGGAGAAGCGAGAGGAGCGGCTGCGAGGGGCCGTACAGGTCGCCGGCGATGGCCATAGCCTCGTCCGCCGTCAACGGTGCTCGTGCCTCAACAAGGGCTGATACTCGCGTGGCCGCGTAGGTCCGCGAGGCCCCGGCAACAGAGGCCGCCGTCCCCGGAAGCACGTTGCCCAGCGAGATCACCGCCCCCCGCGAGCTTAGCGCCTGCGACGGCGCGTCAGCCGCGACCAGGCCCGCCCAGTCGTACGCCGCGACCCAGCCCGGCAGCGGCAGGCGTCCGTCGCCGCGCGAACGTACCGGGACGAGCCCGGCTACCGCACAGCCGGTGTTCCCGGCCGTGTCGGCGTAGAGGAAGGCCCGGGCGGGCACCGTCCAGCGTTGGAGAACGGCGCGAAACTCGTCCCAGGAGGAGGCCCGGTTCAGCGCCAGGAGGCAGCTGCCGAATCCCGAAGCCTGACCCCAGCCTGCCCAGCAGAGGGCGACCCCCTCGCGCTCCCCTTCGCCCACCTCGAAGGGCGTGACCAGCGGCCCGTGCCGGGTGATCAGCGCCTCGACCCGCACCGGCTCGTCGCGCCCCCGCACGGCGATGTGCTCCTCGACAAGCCGCACATCCTCCCAGCCGCCCTCGTACGCAGCCTGCACTGCCGAGCCCGCCCGCAAGCGCTCCACAAAGAGGTCAACGTTGTCCGCTGCCGCCGCGCCCCAGGCCCAGGCGATGCTGCGGTTTCTGCCGACAGCTATCCCCGGCAGCCCAGGGAGGCTCGCCCCGGCGACGTCGTAGGGCCCGCCCACGAGGTGCATCTCGTACCAGAGGGAAGGCATCTCGGGCGCGGAGTAGAGGTCAGCGGCGAGGAGCGGCCCTCCGCTCGCAGTCTTGCTGCCCTCAACGACCCAGGCGCCCCCCGAGATTCCCATCAGCCAGGGCCAGCCCTCGCCTGCCAACTCTGGCAGAGCTGGCTGCGCGAGCGCCGCAAGGCCTGCCGGCCCCTCGGGGAGCTCGAGCCCCTCCTCACCCAGCAGCTCCTGCGCTCGCTCCGGGCCGACCGCGTTCACGAGCCGCGCCCGGAGGACCTCCGCTCGCCAACTCGCATCCATGCTCCAGGCGACCAGCCGGCCGATGGCGAGCGAATCCTCCGGCTCCCAGGGCGCGGGCGTGAGCCCGAGGAGAGAGAACTCGACCGGAAGCTGACGTCCCCCTGCGAGGTAGGCGTTCACGCCGCAGGCATAGGCCTCGAAGGCCCGGCGTGCCCCGGCATCCAGGGCGTTCCACTCGGCGGCCGCGTCGCGGGCCAGGCCCAACGTCCGCGCCAGACGGTCGCTCGGCAGGGCGCGCTCACCCAGCACCTCGGCAAGCGTTCCTGCCGCCGCCCGGCGATAGAGCTCCATCTGCCAGAGCCGATCGCCGGCCTGGACGTACCCCTGAGCAAAGAAAAGATCTTCCTCACCCGCAGCATAGATGTGGGGGACGCCCCAGCGGTCGCGAACGACCTCTACCGGCGCCTGAAGGCCACCGATCCGGAGGGTGCCACTGGTCGGCGGCAGGCTGGAGCGCAGGTGGAGATAGCCGGCCACGAGGGACAGAAGGGGCACGCCCACGATGCAGGCGATGATGACGCGTAGGATTCGCTTCACGGTGCGCACGGGGCAGATCCTCCCGGCAGGGATGGGCCAGAGGTTACCACAGGGCGGATGACCCTGTCAAAGAAGCGACGGCCTGAGGCCGTCGTGCAGTCAGCCCGGATCGGCCGCCGGCATGCTGCGGCTGGCGAGGATGTCGACGCCGGTGCCGAGGGCATCGGCGAGCACAACCTGCCCGGCACGGACGGGTGCCTCCAGCTCGACCTCCCTGAGCCGGGCCATCAGCTCCATGATCCTGCCCTTGGGAAAGGGCAGAGCGGTGTAGACCGGCACGAGCGGATGCAGCCCGCCGCGGACGCGCACGGTCGTGGCCACCATTCGCCGCGGGTCGCTCAGCTCCGCCCGCGCATAGTCGATCCCTCGCCGGCACGAGTGGCCGCTCACCTCCACAACGGTTGACCCCTCGCGGGTGACGTCCAGCGTGCACCCCATCGGGCAGGTGATACAGATGAGCCGCGCCTTCTCCTGAGCCATAGCCGATTCCTCGTTAGCCTTCCGTCACCATAACCACGAGCGCCTTCGCCCGCTGCAACCGGTCGTACGCGCCCGGCGGAAGCGTCACGGTAACCATTTCTCCCGGCCGGGCATAGCGGAGGCGCTGCTCGGCGATCAGGTCATCGCCGTCAACAACCCGCACCCGCGCCCTGCCCTCGATAGGCCGGATTACACGCAGTTGCAGGCGCAGCGGGCCTTCGGTCAGGCTCTCAGGGTTCAGCCGCTGGGGCACGACGTAGCGAACGTTCTCGCCGGCGCGCAGGCTCACGCTGGCCATCCCGCACATCTGACCTTCCGTCGCAAAGCGGGCAGCGCTCCGCCCCGCCGTGTAGCCCGCCTCGGTCACCCAGTCCACCAGGTCATAGACGTGCACGACGTTGCCGGCAGCAAAGACGCCGGGCACGCTGGTCTGAAACCCTTCGTCGACGTACGGGCCGCCGGTCGCCGGGTCCAGCGCCACACCGGCCTGCCGGGATAGCTCGTTCTCCGGAATCAGCCCGACCGAGAGCAAGAGCGTATCGCAAGGGATCACTTCCTCGGTCCCCGGCACGGGGCGCCATCTCTCATCGACCTGCACCGCCTCTACCGCCTCGACGCGCCGGTCGCCGATAATCCGGGCCACGGTGTGGCTCAGCTGCAGCGGCACGCCATAGTCCAGCAGGCACTGGACATAGTTCCGGGTCAATCCGGTGAGGTAGGGCATGATCTCCAGCACCCGCTCGACGCGCGCCCCCTCGAGGGTCAGCCGGCGGGCCATGATCATGCCAATGTCGCCGGAGCCGAGGATGACAAAGCGCCTGCCCGGCATGTAGCCCTCGACGTTCACCAGCCGCTGGGCAGTGCCCGCCGTGTACACCCCGGCCGGCCGACTTCCGGGGATGCGGATCTGGGCCCGGGTGCGCTCGCGGCAGCCCATCGCCAAAACGATGGCCCGCGCTTCCAGCTCCACCAGGCCGCTGCGGGTGCTCGTCACCCACAGGTGCCTCGACGGCGTGAGCTGAAGGACCATCGCGTCCACCATCACGTCGACGCCGAGGGCAAGCGCCTCGTCGACAAAGCGCTGCGCATAGGCGGGGCCGGTCAGGTCCTGCTTGAGAGTCTCGACGCCAAAGCCGTGGTGAATGCACTGAAGCAGAATGCCCCCGGGCTCGACATCGCGCTCGATCACCAGTACGTGCGCGGCACCATGCTTCTTTGCCGCGATGGCCGCCGCCATGCCTCCGGGCCCCGAGCCGATGACGATCACATCATAGCTGCGCCTCAACGCTCCCAACCGCCTCCTGCCCGGTGCCCGGCCTGCTCCGGGCCAGTGTTGCTCCAGTCCGCATCCTTGGTGGGCCGCGACAGGAACTCCGAGCCGGGCCCCTTCTTGGTCACCTGCAGTGGCGAGAGGCCCAGCTCTCGCGCCAGGATGGCAAGGACCCGCGGCGTGTCGAACCCTCCCTGGCACCGCCCCGTGCCTAGCCAGGTACGCCGCTTCAGGGCATCGTAGGTACGGGCCGGGATTGGGGCGTGGATCTCGGCCACGATCTCGCCCTCGGTGACCGTCTCGCACCGGCACACGATCCGTCCATAGAGCGGGTTGCGCCGCACCAGTGCCGCCTGCTCTTCGGGCGGCAGGTCACGAAAGCGCGGCCGCGCCCGGCGAATCGGGTTCCAGCTGCGCTTCTCGCGGAGGGGCTCCCCCGCATCCCGGAGCAACTCCACCACCCTGTCGGCGATAGCGGGTGCCGCGGTGAGCCCGGGCGATTCGATCCCGGCGAGGTTCACGAGCCCCTGCACGCCCTCGGCAATCTCGACCACAAAGTCGTTCCCATAGTCGACCCCCGGAGTCAGGCAGCGCGCATTGCCCGCCGCCCGCAGGCCGGCGAACAGGCCGATGACCGCCCGGGGATCGAGGCCCGGCACGAGGCGCTGGGCCCCTCTCCAGACCTCCTCAAGCCCCTCCCTCGTAACCGACCGGTCCTCCTTGCTGGCCACGTCCTGCGCGTTCGGTCCGACGATGGGGTTGCCATGCACCGTGGCGGTCACAAGGATCCCCTTGCTCACGGCCGTGGGCACGGGAAAGAGCACACTCCTGAGCGGAAGCTGGGCGCGGTCGAGCACATAGTACTCCCCCCGCCTCGGAGTGATGCGGAAGTCAGGCCGCACGCCGGCCTTGTGCATGACCTCGTCCGCATAGACCCCGGCAGCATTGACGACCCACCGGCAGCGGAAGCTTCCCCGGCTGGTCCTGACGCCAACGATGCGCCGCCCCTCCATGATCAAGTCCTCAAAGGCCGTCTCCAACATCAGGGTCACGCCGTTGGTCACGGCGTTCTCGGCCGCGGCCAGCACCGCGGCGAAGGGGTCGCAGATGCCGCTCGTCGAGGCCCAGAGCGCGGCGCAGGCCTTGGGATTGACCAGGGGCTCGCGCCGGCGCAGCTCCTCGCCGGAGAGCATGGCCATCCCGGTAACGCCATTGGCTCTCCCCTGCTGCAGCAAGAGCTCCAGCCGCGGCACCTCTTCGGGATCGACCGCCACCACATAGTCGCCTCGCCGCTCAAAGGGAATGTCGAGCTCGGCGGCCAGCGTATCCCACATGCGGTTGCCGGCGACGTTCAGCGCCGCCTTCAGGGTGCCAGGGACCGGGTCGTACCCGGCGTGCACGATGGCGGTGTTGGCCGAGCTCGTCCCGGCGCCAACGTCGGACTCTTTGTCGATGAGGAGCACGCTGAGGTCATAGCGGGAGAGGGCACGGGCCACCATGCAGCCGACGACTCCGGCCCCGGTGATCACGACATCGTATGTCTGCATGGCCGCCAGCCTAATCCACCCAGTTGAAGGTTCGCTCGACCGCTTTGAGCCAGCCCCTGTAGAGCCGTTCGCGGGTCTCGGCATCCATCTGCGGCTGCCACGTCCGGTCGACCTGCCAGTTCCGACGCAGGTCCTCCAGCCCGCTCCAGAACCCGACGGCAAGGCCGGCAGCATAGGCCGCGCCGAGGGAGGTCGTCTCGGCGACGGTCGGGCGGACGACCGGCACGCCGAGGATATCGGCCTGGAACTGCATCAGAAGCTCGTTATGCACCATGCCACCATCGACACGAAGGGAGGAGAGGACAACGCCCGAGTCCTTCTGCATGGCCTCGAGCACCTCGCGCGTCTGATAGGCCGTAGCTTCGAGAGCCGCGCGACAGATGTGACCCTTGTTGGCATAGCGGGTCAGGCCCACGATCACGCCCCGGGCATCCCCGCGCCAGTACGGGGCAAAGAGCCCGGAAAAGGCCGGCACCAGGTACACGCCGCCGTTATCGGGGACCTGCCGGGCATAGTCCTCGACGTGCCTGGAAAAGTCGAAGAAGCGCAGGTTATCCCGCAGCCATTGCACGAGCGCCCCGGCGACGGCGATCGATCCCTCCAGGCAGTACACGGCGGGCGACCGGCCGAGCCTGTAGCCGACCGTGGTGAGCAGCCCGCTCTGCGAGGGCACCGGGCGCGTGCCGGTGTTCAGCAGCATGAAGCAGCCGGTGCCGTAGGTGTTCTTGGCCTCGCCGGCGCTGAAGCAGGTCTGCCCGACAAGTGCCGCCTGCTGGTCTCCCAGGTCACCGCAGACCGGGATGGCGGCCCCCAAGGGGCCTTCGCGGTCGGTGTAGCCATAGATCTCCGGATCACTGGAGGGGCGGATAGTGGGCAACATCTGGCGGGGGATGCCGAGAATCTCGAGAATCTCCGGGTCCCAGTCCAGAGTCTCCAGGTCCATGAGCATCGTACGGCTGGCGTTGGTGACGTCGGTGACGTGCACGCCGCCGCGCGGGCCGCCGGTCAGCCACCAGATCTCCCAGGTATCGACGGTGCCAAAGAGGGCATCGCCCCTCTCGGCAGCCGCGCGCACGCCCGGGACGTTATCCAGAATCCACCGGATCTTGGGCCCCGAGAAGTAGGTCGCCAGGGGAAGGCCAACCCGGGCGCGAAAGCGATCCTGACCGCCGTCGCGGGCCAGCTCGTCGCAAATGTCCTTCGTACGGGTGCACTGCCAGACGATGGCATTGTAGTAGGGCTTGCCGGTATGGCGGTCCCATACCAGTGTGGTCTCCCGCTGGTTGGTCACGCCGATGGCCGCCAGCTCCTGCGCGCGGATGCCGGATCGCTCCAGCGCACCGCGGATCACCTCCTGGGTACGCTGCCAGATCTCGAGGGGGTCGTGCTCCACCCACCCCGCCTGCGGGTAGATCTGCCGGTGCTCAAGCTGGTGCGCACCCACGATCCGACCCGCAGGGTCAAAGATCATGAAGCGGGTCGAAGTCGTACCCTGATCGACGGCTGCGATGTAGCGCCCGGCCATGGTGACCCTCCTTTGACCCGATCCAGTGCCACTGCTCACCGCTAAGCCGGGATTATAGCACCTGCCGACACGGGAGAGCAAAGCGACCGACAGGCTCTTTGCTATGCTCGGCCCGCAATGCTATAATCGGGCCGGTGGAAAGGAAGGGCTCGATTATGTCCGGCCTGACCCGCAGAGAGTTGCTGTCTCTCGGCGCCCGCGCCGGGCTCGCCGCACTGGGCCTGGGGGGTCTGAGCGCCTGTCGCCGGGCGCCCGGCCGTCTGCAGAGCATCGTGATCCAAGGGGCACCATCGCCTCCCAGCCTCGCCCTGTTGCGCGTCGCCAAGCAGGGCGTGCCGAAGGAGGTGGCCGACGAGGCACGCTTCATGGTCTGGTCCACGGCGGACGAGATGCGTGCCCGCATCACCAGCGGGCAGGCCCATTTCTCGGGTGTGCCGACCAACGTGGCCGCGGCACTCTACAACCGGGGCGTGCCCGTCCAGCTCCTGAACGCCTACATCTGGGGCATCCTCTACCTGGTGACGAGCGACCCCAACCTCTCCTCCCTCGCGGACCTGAAGGGCCAGCCCGTGCTCATCCCGTTCCGCGGGGACCTGCCGGATATCCTGACTCAGTACCTCCTGCGCCGTGAGGGCGTGGAGATGGCCTCTTTCCTCCAGCCGAATTATGTCAGCACCGCTCCGGAGGCGGCGCAGCTCCTCGCCTCGGGGCGGGCCACGCATGCCGTGCTCTCCGAGCCCTCCGCTACCCTCGCCATCCTGAAGGCGAAGCAGAACGGCATCACCCTCCGCCGAGCGGTGGACTACTGTGACGCCTGGGCGCAGGCCACGGGGCGGCCGCCCCGGCTGCCGATGGCCGTGGTCGTGGCAGACCGCACGCTGGCAGCACAGCATCCGGCAGTGTTGGAGTGGTTCCAGAGGGCGCATCGCGAGGCTGTGGAGTGGGTCATCGCGCACCCGGACGAGGCGACCCGCATGGGAGCCGATGTCTTTGAGGCGATCCCGGCGGAGGCGATGAGACAGTCGATCCCCTTCATCCGGTTTTCCTTCGTGGGGGCGCAGGATGCCCGGAGCGAGATCGAGTTCTTCCTCTCCGAGATGCAGAGCCTGTCGCCGGAGCTGATCGGAGGCCGGTTGCCGCCCGATGAGTTCTACTACGGGGGCTAGGGCGGTCCGGCTTGCCTGGGCCGCCGCAGGTACCGTCCTGCTGATCGTGGCCTGGAGCATTCTGGCCGCCTTCTATCCATCGATCCTCCTGCCCTCTCCGCTGGAGGTCGTCGCCGCCCTCTGCTCCCTGGCTGCGAGCGGCGAGCTGGCGCGCGAGCTGGCGACGACGGTGTGGCGGCTGCTGGTCGCCTTTGCCCTCGGCGGAGGGCTAGGGATTGCCTTGGGCCTTGCCGGCGGCCGGGCGGCACCGCTCGCCGCGCTGCTCCGGCCGATCATGGCGGTGCTCGCCGGTGTGCCCCCGATCTCCTGGCTCGCTTTGGCCCTCATCTGGTTCGGCACCGGCTCCCTTGCCCCGATCGTGGTCGCCTGGCTGGTGGCCATGCCGGCGGTCTTTGTGGCGACACTGGAGGGAATGCGCGCCCTGGACCGCGACCTGGCCGACATGGCGCGAGCTTTTGGCCTGCAGCGGCTGGATATGCTGCGGGAGGTGTACCTGCCGGCGCTCACACCGCATCTCCTCTCCGGGCTGAGCACGGCAGCAGCGCTGACCGTACGCGTCGGCGTGATGGGTGAGTTCCTCGCCTCGAGCACCGGCGTCGGCAGTGCCATGGCCCTGGCCCGCACGCGACTGGAGACGGCCGAGGTGCTCGCCTGGGTCGTCGTGGCCCTTGGCCTCCTCATGCTGGCCGAAGGGCTGCTGCTCCGGCCCCTGGCCCGGCGGGCTGCGGCCTGGCGGAAGGAGGGCTGAATGCTCGCCCTGGAGCGCGTCTCCAAAGCCTACGGCGTCCGGCCGGTGCTGAAGGACCTGACCCTGACCGTCGGCGAGGGCGAGATACTCTGCCTGCTTGGGCCCTCCGGCTGCGGCAAGACAACCCTTCTCAACCTCCTGGCCGGCCTGATCGCCCCCGATAGCGGCCTCGTCCGCCGGCCGCCCGGCCCGCCCGGCTATGTGTTCCAGGAGCCCCGCCTCCTCCCCTGGCGGACGGTTGAGGAGAACATTGCCCTCGGCCTGAAGGCCCTGCGCGTCCCCGCCGCCCAGAGGCGGAGCGTCGTGGCCCACTACCTGGAGCGCCTGTCCCTGCGGGAAGCTGCGGGGCTCTACCCGCACCAGCTCAGCGGCGGCATGCGCCAGCGCGTGGCCCTCGGCCGGGCCTTTGCGGTCAACCCGGCGTACCTCCTGCTTGACGAGCCGTTCAAGTCGCTGGACATCGCCCTGCGCCTGCAGCTTGTGCAGCTCCTGCTCGACGAATGGCAGCGGGCGCCAAAGCCGGTAGTGTTCGTGACCCACGACATTGCCGAGGCGGCTCTTACCGGCCAGCGGATCATGGTGCTCGATGGCGCGCCGCTCACCGTACGCGAGGAGATCCTGATCGACACTCCGCCCGAGGCGCGGCAGCCCAATGACCCGGAGGTCCTGCAGACCGAAGCCCGCCTGTATGCGCTCCTCACCCCGGGGAGTCGATAGGCCCGGCGAGCCTTCCCGGTGATCCCACACCCTGGCTCTGGCGGAGCCGCTGAAAGAAACGAGGGTCTCCGGAGCAGAATGCCCCGAAGACCCTCGTTCGCATTGATCCGCGGCAGGCGGTCAGCTTGCGGCTGTTGCTGCCGGCTCGACCCACCAGACCCCGTTCCGCTCCCCACGCAGGTAGGCGTCGATATCGGCTGCTGCGCGCTTGCCGGCGCCCATGGCGCTGATAACCGTCGCCGCGCCGGTCACAATATCGCCGCCGGCCCACACGCGCTCGAGCTTGGTGCGGCCGGTGTTCTCATCCGCAACGACCGTGCCATGGCGCGTCCGCTCGAGGCCCGCCGACTGGGTAAAGACCATCGGGTTGGGACGCGTGCCAAGGGCCATGATCACCATGTCCACGTCCATGTCGAACTCGGACCCGGGGATCGGGACCGGCCGCCGCCTCCCTGATGCGTCGGGCTCGCCAAGCTCCTGCCGCTGGCAGCGCAGGCCCCGCACCCAGCCCTTCTCGTTGCCTAGCACCTCGACCGGATTGGTCAAAAAGTGCACGATAACGCCTTCCTCTTCGGCGTTCTCGAACTCTTCCTTGCGTGCCGGGACCTCGGCGCGCGACCGGCGGTACACGATATGTACCTCCTCGGCCCCGAGCCGCAGGGCGGTTCGCGAGGCATCCATGGCCACGTTCCCCGCACCCACCACCGCAACCTTGCGGCCGACCTTGATGGGCGTGTCATACTCCGGGAAGAGATAGGCCTTCATCAGGTTGTTGCGGGTCAGGAACTCGTTGGCCGAGTAGACGCCGCTCAGGTTCTCTCCGGGAATGCCCATGAACATGGGCAGGCCGGCGCCGGTGCCGAGGAACACGGCATCAAAGCCCTCCTCGAGCAGCTCATGCACCGTCTTGATCTTGCCGATTACCCAGTTCAGCCGCAGCTCCACACCCAGGCTGCGCACATACTCGACCTCTGCCTCCACCACATCCTTGGGCAGACGGAACTCGGGGATGCCGTACATCAGCACTCCCCCCGGTGCGTGCAGCGCCTCGAATATCGTGACCGCGTGGCCATACCGTGCCAGGTCACCGGCACAGGTCAGGCCGGCCGGCCCCGCGCCAATAACGGCCACCCGCTTGCCGGAAGGCGGCGCTTTGGACGGCACCTGTACGCCGTTCTGTCGCTCCCAGTCGGCCACAAAGCGCTCCAGTCGGCCGATGGCGACCGGCTCCTCCTTCCTCCCGAGGATGCAGCTGGCCTCACACTGCGTCTCCTGCGGGCAGACCCGCCCGCAGATAGCCGGCAGGTTGTTCTTGTCCTTCAAAAGGTCCGCGGCCCGGCGGAGCTCTTTGTTGCGCAGGGCACCGATGAACTCGGGAATGCGCACCTGGACCGGACACCCGTCAACACACTGCGGCTTCTTGCACTGCAGGCATCGCTGGGCCTCGGTGAGCGCCTGCTCGAGCGTGTAGCCGAGCGCCACTTCCTTAAAGTTGCGACGCCTCTCCTCGGGCGCCTGGCGCGGCATCTCCTGCCGTGGAATCCTCTCCCTAGGCATCGTTGATCTCCTCCTCAGTGCTGCTCACCCCGGCAGGATGGGCACATCTCCTCAAAGCGCGCCAGGGCTCGTCTCTCCTCGTCGAGATAGATGCGCTGCCGCTCCATCAGCAGGTCCCAGTTGACCTCGTGGCCGTCGAACTCGGGTCCGTCGACGCACACAAACCGCGTCTTCCCTCCGACCTCCACACGGCAGGCACCGCACATGCCGGTGCCATCAACCATGATCGAGTTCAGGCTCACGATCGTCTTGACCTCGAAGGGGCGGCTGGTCAGCGACACAAACTTCATCATGATAGCCGGGCCGATGGCCCAGATGCGCTTCACCGGCTCGCCCGACTCGAGTATTTCCTTCTCCGGGACGGTCACGAGCGCCTTGCGACCATACGAGCCATCGTCAGTCGTGACGACGAGCTCATCGCTCACCTCGCGCATGCGGTCCTCCCAGAAAAGGAGGTCGTTGCTCCGGGCGCCGATGATCGAGATCACCCGGTTCCCGGCCTGCTTGAGGGCTCGGGCGATCGGGTAGATGGGCGCGATGCCCACGCCGCCGCCAATACACAGCACTGTTCCATAGTCTTCGATCTCTGTAGGCAGACCCAGCGGCCCCGTAAAAGCAAAGAGCTGATCTCCCGGCCTCTTGGTGCCCAGTAGGCGGGTCGTCTTCCCGACCTCCTGGAAGATGAGGGTGACCGTGCCCGCCCGCCGATCATAGTCGGCAATGGTCAGCGGGATGCGCTCGCCATGCTCCTCTACGATGACGATCACGAACTGCCCCGGCTGTGCCTTGCAGGCGACCTCCGGAGCCTCGATGACGAGCAGCTTGGTCACCGGGGCCAGGTCTTGCCTGGCTACGATGCGATACACTGTCGAACCTCCTTGTCCCCGCAACCTCCCGACTCACGCTTCGCGCGGTCGGGCTGTGAACACCCCGATTATAGGGCAGGCACTACCCGGTGTCAAACATCTTGTGAAGTATTTCACAATCTCTTGCCTTCTCCCTGTTCCTCCGGTGCCATTGCAGCGCGGAGCCGGCCCTTGTCCCTCCGCCGGGGCCGGCTCCGCACGAACGTTTTTTCACCCCTGGCCGTCCCTCACCTAGCGCCCGATCTCCGCGACCTGGCGGAGCAAGCCGAGTACGCCAAGGACGACCCGCGCCACGTCTGGCAGGCCGATCGCTGCCAGCGGACGCGCCACCCCCGTCTCCTCTGCCTGGCGGATGAGGGCACGGCGGTAGGCCCACACCAGGGTCCCGCCTACGAGCGCACCCGCAAGGGCCCCCAAACCGATGGCTAGTGTCTCGCTGCGTCGCACCGCCTCCCTCCCTGGTTCTCCCACGAACTCCTGGTTGCCCATTACGTCACTTCCTCCTCATGACGGCAGCCCGGCCGGCCGTTCCGGCCGCACCCGACTGCCGAGTGCTCTGGTCTTCCGATCAGGTCTTGCAGCGTCCCATCTGCGTTCCGTGCCGGTGCGCGCAGGCATGCGCTGGGATACGAGCGGTCGGTGCCCGACACGGTCTCTGTCCTGGTTGCCCCGCCCCCTACCGCTGGCCGAGCAGCGCCCGCAGAGCGGCAAGGAGCCCCGCCTTGAGGCCGGAGAGGAAGAGAACCGGCGCGAGGAGCCAGCCCATGGCCCTCTGCACGACCTGCTGCCCCTGCAACACCCACCGCCTGCCCACTGCCAGCCACAGGCGCACGCGCGGCAGCAGGCGCTGCATACCGCGCACGGCCAGGTAACTCGCCGCGAGAGGGACGAGGCCGACCACGAGGGCTTCGGCCACGAGCAACAGCAGGGCCACGTCGCGGATGGCGGCCAGTGTGCTCATTGGCCCCCGCCTGCCCCGCTATCGCATCTCGATCTCATAGTCCACGACCGTGACATCCAGACGGTGCTCCTCGATCCACTGAACGACCCGTCGCAGCAGCCCCTCCACGTATGCCGGGTCGTTCGCTACCGCCGCCACCCCCAGTATCGCAGACTGCCACAGCTCGTTGTCGCCGACTTCGGCAATCGATACGTTGTACTCGTGCCGCACCCGGGCCATCAACGACTTGAGCACGCCCCGCTTGCCCTTGAGCGAACCGTTCCCATCCAGGTGCAGTCGGATCGTGCACGCTCCCACGACCATGATCTCTCACATCCATCCTTTCCCTCGCCCGGGCACGGGCCAACAACGGTCGCGACCCGGTGCAGAGAGGCTCGGCCCACGCTCCTAGGGGCACGGTCCTCGGGCCGGGGCCGCCGGTTCCGCCAGCCTGCCATGCAGAGCCCGCCAGACCCGCTCCGGCGTCGCCGGCAACTCGGTGATCCAGGCCCCGGTTGCGTCATGGATGGCGTTGAGGATGGCCGGCGCCGTCGGCAGCGTAGGGGTCTCGCCGAGGCCGGTCGCTCCATAGGGGCCGTTTGGCTCCGGCACCTCCGTGAGGATCGACTCCAGCTCCCGCGGCATGTCGGCGACTGTCGGAATCTGGTACTCACTGAAGCGTTGCGTCCTGATCTGCCCCTTCTGCTGGATGAACTCCTCCATCAGGGCATAGCCCACACCCATGTGAACGCCGCCCGCAACCTGCCCGAAGCAGAGCCTGGGGTTGACCGGGGTGCCCGCATTGGTCGCAGCAATCAGCTTCGCAACTTGGACCGCGCCGGTCTCGATATCCACGTCCACGACCGCTATCTGCGTGCCAAAACTGTAGGAGATGTGTGGCTCGCAGTGCCCGTCGACGACGTCGTAGGCGGTTGTGCGGCGCACGTCGCGGCCCCGGAAGGTCGCCTCGGCGACGACACGGGTCGCCCCCGACTCCTCCCGCAGCGCTGCGTCGCGCTTCTCGAGCGCGGCCCGGCAGGCGCTGACCACGGCATTGCCGGACATGAACACATGCCGTGACGCAGAGCTCGACCCCGCACTCGGAGTCATGGCCGTGTCCGACAGGGCGACCCGGACCCGCTCGACGCCGATGCCGAGGGTCTGCGCCGCGAGCTGCGCGAGCGCCGTCGTCACCCCCTGCCCGACTTCGACGGCGCCGCAGCGTATGAGCGCGCTCTGAATGGAGCCATCTGCGGCGAGAGTCAGCTCGACGACGGCGGTCGACCGGTCATCGAAGCCAAAGCTGTAGCCAACATTCTTGTAGGCGCAGGCCACACCGACTCCGCGGCGCAGGTAGGGCGCGCTCGGCCGGCCGGGATCGGGTCGGTGCCACCCGTCCGGGCCCTCCCGCCAGCCGGCAACGACCGCCGCCGCGCGAAGCGTCTCCCTTGCACTGGTGACCTCCGGCATGCGGTTGCCGGTAACGGCAATCGATCCCGGCTCCTGAAGGTTGCGCATGCGGATCTCCACGGGATCCATCCCGAGGGCCTCGGCCAGCCGGTCCATCTGCAGCTCATAGCCGACGGGCGGCTGCGTGGCACCAAAGCCGCGCATGGCCATGGTCACAGCGTTGTTCGTGTACACGGCATAGCCGTCGATCCTGGCATGCGGGATGACGTAGGGCCCCGCCAGAAAGCTCACCGCGTTCTCCAGCACCGGCACGCTCGTGGAGGCGTACGCCCCGGCGTCCAGCACCGCCTCGATCTCGACCGCCACGAGCCGGCCGTCCCTCCTGGCGCCCCATCGATGTCGCATGTAGAACGGGTGCCGTTTGCCGTGCCCGCGGATGGATTCCTCCCTGCTCCAGACCATCTTTGCCGGGCGGCGCAGCTTCCAGGCGGCAAGGGCGACGAGTATCTGCAGGGAGATATCCTCCCGCCCGCCGAAGGCGCCGCCGACGGCCGGCACGATCTCGCGCACCCGCTCGATCGGCAGGGCAAGCGCATGGGCGATCTGCCGCAGGTCATCGTGCGGCCACTGCGCCGCGCAGATGACCGCGACCCGGCCCTCGTCATCGATATAGGCGAGGCCCGCCTCCGGCTGCAGGTAGGCGTGCTCGACGAACGGAGTGTGATAGCTGCCCTCGACGATGACGTCCGCGGCCGCGAACCCCTCCTCGACATTCCCGCGCCGCACATAGATATGCTTGAGGAGGTTGGAGCGCCGATCCTCGTGCACCAGTGGCGCATCGGGCTTCATCCCGTCCAGCGGGTTGTCAACGACCGGGAGCTCCTCGTAATCGACCTTGACCAGGTCGCGCGCACGCTCCGCGGCCCGCAGCGACTCGGCCACGACGACCGCCACCCGATCCCCGAGCCACCGCACTTTGTCGCCGGCGAGCACCGGCTGATCGTAGATGTTGATGCCATACTCGTTGACCGGCACATCCTCGTGCGTCAGGACGGCCACGACGCCGGGAACGGCAAGCGCCGCGGATGGGTCGATCCGCCGGATGCGAGCGTGGGGATGTGCAGCCCAGACGACGACCGCGTGGAGCATGCCCGGCATGGACATGTCCTGCGGGAACCGCCGTCGGCCCTGAACCTTGGCCTCGATATCGAGGCGCCGCACCGACTGGCCGACCGCCCGAACCGTCACGGGCCACCTCCCGCTGCAAGGCGCTCGACGGCGAGCTGCACCGCCTCTTTGATCTGGTAGTAGCCGGTGCAGCGACACAGGTTGCCGGCAAGGGCCTCCTCGATCTCCTCTGCTGTAGGGCACGGATTGCGCTCGAGGAGCGCCTTCACGACCATGACAAAGCCCGGGGTGCAGTAGCCGCACTGCGCCGCAGCGGCATCGACAAAGGCCTGCTGTATGACGTCAAGCCGGCCCTCTCGCGACAAGCCCTCGATGGTGACGACGCTCCGCCCCTCCGCCTTCAGCGCGGGGTAGATGCAGGAGAGGATGGCCTCCCCATCGACGAGGACGGTGCAGGCGCCGCACTCTCCCTCGCGACAGCCGATTTTGGTCCCGACCAGTCCGAGCCGCTCGCGCAGCACATCAGCGAGGAACTCGTCCGGCTCCACATCTAGTGAGACGGGCTTGCCATTGACCGTCATGGAAAGAAGCGCCATGGGCAAGTCCCCTTCCACTCCTGTTCTCGCCAAGGCATCACAGGGCGCTGCCCGCCGTCACGGAACCGGCCTCCGTCGGCAGGCTGCATCACGCCGCGGCCCGATCCGCCGGCGCGATCCCGGCTACGCGCTCCAGTGCGCGGCGCACCATTACTCCGGCCAGGGCCTGCCGGTACTCCCCCGAGCCACGGAGGAGGCTATCCCGCGGGTGCACAAGCGAGACGGCCAGGTCGGCGGCCTCTCGGATGGCTTCCGGCGTGGCCTCCCTTCCCTCCAGCAACTCCTCGCACCGCCGCAGTCGCAAGGGCGTCGGCGCAACCGGCGCGACGACAATGCGCACATCGGCAAAGCGGCCCTCCCGCACCGCCGCGAGGACAGCCACGTTCATGATGGGGAGAGCATGGACCTTGCGCCGTGCCAGACGCTCCTGCGCGGCCCGATACTCCGGCCCGAAGGCCCTGAAGCGCAGGGTTGTCATCACCTCTCTCGTGGGATCCAGGCGGCACAGACCAACGCCGGTGTGAAAGTCAGACAGCGGCACCCAGCGGCGGCCCTCCGGCGAGGCAATCTCCGCCTCACCATCGAGGGCAACAAGGGCCAGGCTCGCATCGGCCGCGGGGAGGGCGGCGACCAGGTTCCCGGCAAGGGTACCGAGATTGCGGACCTGAGGCCCGCCAATGACGTGGCAGGCCTCGGAGAGGAGCGGCGCTTTGAGGCGCAGCAACGCCGACGAAGCCGCCTGCGTGTGGGTTACGGCGGCCCCGAGGAGGATGGAGCCATCCTGCTCCTCGATGCGCGCCATGCCCGGGATGCGCGTCACGTCCACCAGCACCTCCGCGGAGCACTCGCCCCGCTGGCACTGCAGCACGAGGTCGGTACCGCCCGCGATGAGACGGGCCTTGCCCTCATGACGGGCGAGCAGCTCGACTGCCTCGCCTACGGATCGCGCAAAGAGGTAGTCACGCCACACGATGTGGCTCCTCCTCCCGAGCAAGCTCCGCGGGAGCGACAACGACTACCCCAATATACGCAGCGTCGGCCCCAAGGTCAAGCCCTTCAGGATTGGAGGAACCAGTTCGGTCCTGGGGCAGTTCCCACGACACGCTGTGTCCGGCTCCCCTCCCCCAAGTCGGTCCGCGGACCGACTTGGGGGAGGGGGCCACGGGGTTGGGGGGCCTGGCAGCAGCGCAGATGGGCCTGCCCCATCGGTGAACTACACCGAAAAGCCCGCAACTTTGCACACAGTGCGGTGTATGGTAAAATGCATCAAGGCGACGCACACTGCCCACCCTGGGCCACCATGAGGAGAGGAGATCAGCCCATGTCGGACCAAGCTTCCCTGCCCGGCTCAGCCAGTGCCCCGAGCGACAACGACCGGCTCATGGCGGCACTGAGCTACGTGATCGCCGTCATCGTTCCCGTCATCATCCTGCTCAGCGAGAGCAAGGACCGGCCGTACCAACGGTATCATGCCATACAGTCGCTGGGCCTCAGCGCGGTGATCGTCGTCTACTACGTCCTCGTCACCGTGATCAACTGCATCGTCGCCGCGATCCCGGTGCTGAACGCCCTCGCCTGCATTCTGTGGATTCTCTACCTGCTCCCTGTCGTCCCTGTGCTGTACTACGCGTATCAGGCCTACCAGGGGCAGACGTTCGAGATCCCCTGGCTGACGCAGTTCATGCGCCAGCAGAAGTGGCTCTAGGAGCTACGGTGACCTCCCTCCGGCGCCCGGCCAGTCGCGCTTATGGCCGGGCGCCGGCCGGTCTGTGCGGCAGATGAAGCACGCGCCTGGTCTTCAGGAGCCCGGATAGACGCTTCCTTGCAGGCGAGGGAGCACTGCCGTATAATAGCCGCGTCCCGCCCCCGGTGCAGCGAAGCGCCCTCGGACGGGAATCTTACCCTGACATGTCTGGCGGCGAAGGAGCGGTGGTGCCAATCCCGAGCAAGCGGTGGCGGCTGCCGCAGCAGGCACCCGCCAGTTTCCACGATGCCCTCCCCGACGTGAATCCCCTGGTTCGCCAGGTGCTGTTTGCACGTGGCTTCACGACGCCGGAGGCCGTCCGCAGCTATCTCGCCGGAGAGACGGACCGCTCCAACCCCTTTGACCTGCCGCAGATGAGCACTCTGGTCGCGCGCCTGCGCCAGGCGATCCGCCAGCGGGAGGAGATCGCCGTCTACGGCGACTATGACGCCGATGGCATCACCGGGCTGGTCGTGCTGGTCACCACCCTGCAGGCGCTCGGTGCGCGGGTGCGCCCCTACATCCCGCACCGCATGACCGAGGAATATGGGCTGAACCGCCAGGCCCTCGCCCATCTGCACGATCAGGGTGTGCGCGTCGTGCTGACGGTCGACTGTGGCGTGCGGTCCGTCGACGAGGTCGCCTACGGGCGTTCCCTCGGGCTCGACATCCTCATCACCGACCACCACTCCGTTCCGGCGACGCTCCCCGGGGCCAACGCGCTGGTCAACCCGAAGCTGCCCGGCTCCCGCTACCCCTTTGCCGACCTCGCCGGGGTAGGCGTGGCCTACCGCGTCGCCCAGGCACTGCTCCGCGTCGCCCGGCGCGTGCCGGAGCCCAGGATGGGGCCCGTGCAGCTTGAGGAAGAGTCCCTGTTGGACCTCGTGGCGCTCGGCACAGTGGCGGACCTCGCACCACTCGTGGGGGAAAACCGGACCCTCGTGCGTGAGGGGCTCGCACGCCTGAACAGCTCCCCTCGCCCAGGCCTCCGCGCCTTGCTGGAAGTAGCCGGCTTTGCCCCGGGGCATATCGACAGCGAAGAGATCGCCTTTGGCCTCGGGCCGCGCCTGAATGCCGCCGGCCGGCTCGATACGGCGCTGCGCGCCTACGAGTTGCTCTCCACCTCCGACATGGACCGTGCCCTCGAGCTCGCCAGTGAGCTGAACGAGCTCAACTCGGAGCGTCAGCGCCTGACGGAAGAGCTGTTTCAGAGAGCGCGCGAGTCCTGGCAGATTGGCCCGGAGGAGCCGCTGATCTTGGTGGCCGCGCCCGATTTTCACAAGGGTATCGTGGGCCTCGTGGCCAGCCGGCTGACCGAGACGTTCTACCGCCCGTCGGTAGTCATCGAGGTCGACGGGTCGCACTGCCGTGGCTCGGCGCGCAGCATCCCCGAGCTCAACATCACCCAGGCCCTCGGTGATTGTGCGGACCTCCTCGAGCGCTATGGGGGGCACGCCATGGCCGCCGGCTTTTCGCTGGCGACGGAGAACCTCGCTGCCTTTCAGCAGCGGCTGCTGGAGGTCGTCCGGGCTCGCCTGGCCGGCTTTGACCTCGTCCCCACGCTGGAGGTCGATGCAGTGTGCGCACTGACCCACGCCGACTGGCAGGCGGCGCGTGCGCTCGCCCAGCTCCGCCCCTTCGGGCACGGCCATCCGACGCCGACGCTGGTGAGCCGGGATGTCATTGTGCGCGACGTCAGAACCGTAGGTCACGGACATCTGCGCCTGACGCTAAGCGATGGCCGGGCCGTGTGGGATGCCATGGCCTTCCGCCAGGCGGAAGCCCTGGCCAACCTCCCACCCCGGATCGATCTGGCGTATAATCTAGAGATACAGCACTGGAATGGCGAGCCCCGGCTCCGGCTCATTGTCAGGGACGTGCGCCCGGCCGGCCGTGTGTAGCGCCGATCAGCAGGAGAGACCAGGCTATGGCCGACCGTAAATCCTGGCCCCCGCTGCCGCCCATGAGTGGGCGGCAGGCCGAGGTCGAGGCGATTGCCGCCGCCTGCGCCGACGGACACTGCCTCTCGCTCGTTGGCATGAGCAATGTCGGCAAATCGTTCGTGCTGCGGGCCCTGTGCCGCGAGCCGGTCCCCGTAGCCTCTGCCGTCTGCCGTGTTTATGTCGACAGTAACCTCATGGTCGAGTTCACGGACCAGGGATTCTACGAGCTGGTCGTCCGCTGCCTGCGCGCCAGCGTAGAGTCCGGGCTTCGCGAGAGCCCCCTTGCCGTCCATCTCGAGCAGCGCTACCGCGACGTCGTGCAGCCAGGCAATCCCTTCCTTGCGCACCTCGGGTTCAACGAGGCCCTGTGTCAGGCTGCGGAGGGCCTCGGCAGGCGGCTCGTCCTGGTGTTTGATGGCTTTGACGAGGTTATGGGGGGTATGGTCGATCGCGCCCTGCTGAACCTGCGCGCCCTGAGGGATAGCTACCCAAACCAACTCGCCTACGTGACGGCCACCCGACGGCGCCTCGCGGCCCTCAGCAGCGGCCGCGGCGGCGAGGAGTTCAGCGAGCTTTTCGAGCACGGCACGCGCTTCCTCGCCCCCCTGTCGCCGGAGGCAGCAGCGGCCCTGATCGGCCATCTTTCCCTCCGGGACGATCTTCCCATCGAGCCCGGCGATGTGCCGTTCATCCTCGAGGAATCCGGCGGGCATCCGGCTCTCCTCGTCAGCGTCTGCTATGCCCTCGGGCGCCTGCGTCAGGAGGCTCGCTCCCTGGGGCGCCCGCTGGCCGAGGCCCGGGTGCGCGAGCAGTTGGATACCGATGTGGCCTGCCAGGCAGAGTGTGCCAAGCTCTGGCACGATCTGACGCCGGAAGAGCGCCGAGTGCTCCTCGAGCCCGAGGCGGCGGCAACAGTTGGCTCGCCGGCATTCCAGTCCCTCGCCGAACGGCATCTGCTGCGCCGGAGCGACCCTCCGCCCGAAGCTTTCTGCCGGCTGCTCGCCGCCTATGTGCGCCGTCAGCGCATTGCGACACAGCACGGCGAACGGGGCGTCAGGATCGACGTCCAGACCGGACACGTCTGGGTCGACGGGCGACAGCTGCCACCCCTCACCGAGTTGGAGTACCGGCTGCTTCTGCTACTCTATGGGCACCTCGATCAGATCGTCGACAAGTACGCCGTCGTCGAGGCCGTGTGGGGCCAGTCGTATATCGATCAGATCGACGACGCGCGCATCGAAAAGCTCGTCAGCCGCCTCCGCCAAAAGATCGAAGAGGACCCCGCTCAGCCACGTTACCTCCTGACGGTGCGTGGCCGGGGCTACCGCCTGGTGAGTCCGTAGCCGGCCGGGCTGCTCTTTGTCAGCCAGACGTCAGCCACGCTTCAGGAAGCCGGCGCTCTTGTGTGCTATCCTGATGGCGAGGCGATCTCGCCCCGGCCCGTTGGCTACCGGGTCCGGGTTTCGCGCCCGCGTAGGGCGCGCCACTAACAGGAGGTAGAAGGATGGCATCGCTATTGGAGCGCGTGGGGGTACTCATCTCGGCCAACGTCAACTGGCTCGTCAGTCAGGCCCTGAAGGCCAACAGCATGGCGGTGATCGACGAGTACATCCGGCGCGTCGAGGATAACCTCGAGGCGCTGGAGGACGCGGCGGCCACCGTCGGCGGCGAGGTCAAGACGCTGCGGCGCAAGCAGGAGGAGTATCAGGCCAAGGCGGACGAGCTCGACCGCAACATCGACCTCTTCCTGCAGCAGGGCAAGGAACAGCTCGCTATCGCCGCCCAGAGCCGGTACAACACGTACAAGCGCCTCGCCGATACCTATCGCCAGCAGTGCGAGGCCCAGGAGGCCGAGTACCAGAAGCTCCTCGACGCCAAGCTCAAGCTCGAGGCCAAGCTGACCGAGATCCGCCAGGAGCGGGTCGAGCTGCAGGCCAAGCTCGAGCTGGCCCGCTCGAAGGAGCTGACGCACAAGGTCGTCGAGGGTGTCTCAGGGGTAACGAGCGCCGACGCCGGGCTCGCGGCCATGCGCGAGGAGATCCAGAAGCGCCTGGACAAGGCCGCCGCGCAGGGCGAGATCGACGCCTCGCGCCTCGAGAGCCAGATGGCCGAGGTGCTCGAGGAGCACACCATCAAGGTACAGCTCGAGGAGCGTCGCAAGAGGCTCGGCCTGGCCTCCTGACATCGGATGCTCTCCCTGGGCGTTCTGGCCTTGCAACAGCGAACCAAAGCCCCACATCAGGGCAGGGGCCTCAGTTGCTGGTCCGGGAGCCTGTGCTGCCGCCCATGACGGCCCAGGCGCCCGGACCGGCACTTGCGATCATCGGTGCCCGCTGCCGGCTGGGAGGTGGCCGGCAGACCGCCACGCCGACGGCCGCTGCGGGTCGCCAGAACGCCTCTTCCTGGCCAAGGCGCGCGGGCGGACCGGCAGCGTCAGCGCTCAGGCCCTTTCACCTCCGCTCGGAGGGGGTGGCGCATGAATCGAACCCGTCTCATCTTTTTCCTGGTAGTCGCCGTCGCCGTCATCATCGTCGGCGCCTCGCTCATCATGCGGCAGATGGGCGTGCGGTCGCCCATTGTGCAGGCGCCGGCCGAGGTCGAGGTGCGCATCGTCTGCGCGCTTCCTGTCGAGGCGTTCGTCCGCCAGGCTGCCGAGCAGTACAACCGGGAGGGTCACACCCTTGAGGGACATCCGGTACGCGTCAGCGTGATCCCCATGGACGGTCTCACCGCCATGGGCCGCTGGGAGCGGGAGGAGATGGACCCCATCCCGACCGTCTGGATACCGGATAGCCGCTACCTGGTGGAGCTGGTCAACGCGACGTACAAGGAGAAGCGTGGCCGCGACGTGTTCCTCACCGGCGGCGAGTATCGCACGCGCCCCATCGCCACCTCGCTCTTCTGCTGGGGCATCTACCAGAGCCGGGCCACGGTGCTGCGAGCTCGCTATGGCGAGATCGACTGGAAGGCCATCCACGATGCGGCGACGGCCAAGGGAGGCTGGCCTGAGCTTGGGGGGAGCGCTGACTGGGGCTACTTCAAGCTCGTCGTGCCGAACCCCCACAAGAACGTGGGTGGTCTGATGGCGATGGTCGCCGCAGCCGGCGAGTACTATGGCAAGACGCAGATCACCACTGCTGACGTCACCGATCCTGCCTTCCAGGCCTGGCTGAAGGAACTGATGGGCGCCGTTACCGACTTTTCCAGCCTCGGCGCCTACTCGGTTGAGAACCTCGCCCTCTTTGGCTACTCCATGGGCGACGGCGGCCAGCTTCTGGAAAGCGACCTGTTGCAGAACATGGCCGGCATACAGACGCGCTGGGCGGACCCGCTGGTCATCGTCTATCCAAAGTACCTGACCTGGTTCGACTTTCCCTTCACCATCTGGATGGGCGATGAGACCACCGCCCTCGAGAAGAACGCCGCCCTGGACTTTGAGCGCTACCTGCTGACGCCGGACGTGCAGCGCCTTGCCGAACGGCAGGGCTTGCGCCCGGCCAATCCTGAGGTCCCGATCGGCGGCCCGGACTCGCTCTTCACTCGATGGCAGGAGCAGGGCGTGATGACCGTCGTGCCGCGAACGACGGCGATGCGCTCTCCCGACAGGGAGGTGCTGCTGGCCTTGCTCCGCTGGTTTGACCTCAACGTGAGCGAGCGCTGAAAGGAGCCCGGCCATGCCCAGACGCACGCGGAGGACGGCGCGGCGCTCGTATTCCTGGCTGCTGGTAGCAGCCATCGTCCTGCTGGTAGCCATTCCGGCCTGCGCCTGCGCCCTGCTGCCCAGGGCCATCGCGAGCTGGCGCGCACGCACCGAGCCGGTCGTGATCGAGGTAGCCTACTCGCCCGAGAAGGAGCAGCTCTTTACCGCGCTGGTGCGCAGCTTTCAGGCATCGCGGCCCCGGCTGCCGGGCGGGCGACCGATCCAGGTCCGGGCGTCCGCTCTCGAGCCCGATCTGATGATTGATGCAGCACTCGAGGGACGGTTCCAGGCCATCTCGCCCGACTCCTCCATCTGGCTCACGCAGCTGGACCTGGCCTACCGGAAGCAGCGTGGCGAAGAGGCAGACTCGCTCGGCGAAGGGGCCACGCTTGTGGGCGAGGTGACCCGCTACGCGGTGAGCCCCGTGGTCATCGCCATGTGGGAGGATGTCGCCCGCTCCATGGGCTACCCCGACCGCCAGCTCGGCTGGAGCGACCTCTTGGCGAGGGCGCAGAGCGACCAGAGCTTCAGGTGGAGCCATCCCTCCACCAGCTCGGCCAGCGGACTCCTCGCCACGCTCGCCGAGTTCTATGCGGCTGCCGGCAAGACCCGCGGCTTGACCAGAGAGGACGTCCTCGCCCAGAGCGCCCTCGACTACGTGGGCGCCCTGGAAAAGACCGTCCGCCATTACGGCGAGGGCGAGTTGGCCCTGGTCCAGCAAATGCTTCAGAGTGGACGGTCCTACCTCGATGCCGTGGTAGTGCAGGAGCAGCTCGTCATCTACTTCAACCAGCAGGGCAAGGGTACCCTCGTGGCCGTCTATCCCGTGGAGGGCTCGCTCTGGGAGGACCACCCCCTCGCCCTGCTCGAGCAGCCGGACCTGAGCGCCGAGCAGCGCCTGGCCTTCGCCGCCTTTCGCGACTATCTGCTCTCCGGCGAGGCCCAGAGCCAGATCATGCAGGCGGGATACCGGCCGGTGGACCTGAGCCTGCCGCTCGGCGGGCCGGGCTCTCCGTTCCGGCCGGAGAACGGCGTTGACCCCTTGCAGCCACGGACGGCGCTGCAGATTCCGGGGACCGGTGTGCTGGAGGTCGTCCGCGATGTCTGGTGGTACACCAAGCGCCACGCGAACGTCTATCTTGTGGTCGACACTTCCGGCAGCATGGCGGGGGACAAGCTGAAGGATGTCCAGGAAGCGCTCGAGGTCTTTGTTGGTGAGATCCGTGGGGATGCAGAGCGCGTCGGCCTGATCCGCTTCTCCAGCTCTGCTCACGTCCAGGTGCCCCTCGGCGAGCTGAGCGAGACGCGTCAAGCCTTGCTTGACGAGATAGGGTCGCTCTACGCGGATGGGCAGACGGCCCTTCTCGACGCCGTCAGCCTGGCCTACTCCAGGTTGCAGACTCTGAACGACCGCGAGCGGATCAACGCCATAGTGGTCATGACCGACGGCCAGGAGAACAACTCGGTCATTGGCCTTGGCCAACTCATCGGGCAGATCCAGCTTGGGAACGAGAACGGGCCGCCCATAGTCATCTTCTGCATCGCCTATGGCAAGGATGCCGACATGAGGACCCTCGAGCGCATCGCCGGGGCCGCCGGCGGCCAGGTGCGGCAGGGCGACCTGGATACCATCCGCCGGCTGTATCAGATTCTCTCGACGTACTTCTAGCTCTCCTGGCCGGTTCGTGGGCTTGTGGCCAGATGGTCGATGGAGGAGGCCCTGTGGCGGAAACCAGATTTGACAGAGACCTGCGCAGCCGCGCACTCGGCGCGATGCTCAGCCACGCCTTCTTCCGGCTCGAGAGCGCCCTGACCATCGCGCTGACTATCGTGCTCATCTTTCTGTACCCGACGCCGTTCTACTGGTGGCGCTGGTGGTACTGGCTGCTCCTCGGCATCCTCGGGGAGGCGCTCATCGTCATCACCAGCCTGAGCGATGTCGCAACCGCCCGGCAGGTGGTCGCCGACATGCTGCGCCAAAAGTGCAACCCGTCCGAGGTGCGCTCTCCGACGCTGCGCCAGCAGGTCGAGCGCGCCCTCGAGTACCGACAGCACATCGCCGAGGCGCTCGCCGAGGTCCGTTCCGGCCCCTTGCGCGACCATCTGCAGGATACGGCCTCGGGCATAAACGAGTGGATCAGCAACATCTACAGCCTCGCGAAGAGGTTGGATACGTACGAGCAGGATAGCCTCATCAGGCACGACCGCAGCGTGGTGCAGGCCGAGCTCGCCCATCTCCAGAGGCGGCTCGCACAGGAGGACGACGCGGCGGTCAGGGCCGAGATCGAGCAAGCAATCCGCGCCAAGCGCACGCAGCAGGAGAACCTCGAGCGGCTGCAGAACACCATGGAGCGGGCCCAGATACAGCTCGAGGCAACGCTCACCGCCCTTGCGACCGTCTACTCCCAGCTCTTGCTCGTAGGGGCAAGGGATGTGGACTCGGCCCGCTCTCGCCGGATCGCCGAGAGCATCCGCGAGCAGGTCTCGGGGCTCAGCGATCTTCTCTCGGCGATCAACGACGTCTACGGCCCGCAGGTTGGATAGCCTCTGAGGAGTGGTCCGCATGCGCAGATGGAGTTGCCTGATCGGCCTGGCTCTTGTTATGTCCACCGTCCTTTCCTGCAGCCCGCGTCTGCAGGGAGAGGTGATCGTCTACGTGGCCGCACCGCTTTCCGGCTGGCAGGCGGAGGGCGGGCAGACGGTCGTCGGCGGGGTACGGCTGATGGCAGAGCAGCTCAACCGCTCGGGTGGCCTGCTTGGCCGGCGCGTGCGCGTGGTCGAGCTGGACGATGAGGCCGATTCCGAGGTGGCCGCCCGCATCGCCTCCGAGGTGGCCGCCGCCGTCGGCCGCGAGCCCGTCTTGGGGGTCATCGGGCACTATAACAGCGATCAGACGGCCGCCGCCATGGAGGTCTACAAGGACCTGCCGATCGTGGTGATCACGCCGACGGCGACGGATGTGTCGCTCACTGCCAAGGGGTATCGCAACTTTTTCCGGGTCAACGCGACCGACGCGGCACAGGCCCCGGCGGCGGCTGACTTTTTGGTGCACGAGCTCGGTGCAAAGCGGATCGCCGTGGTCTATGCCAACAACGGCTACGGCCGCGGCCTGCGCCAGGAGATGCGTACTGCCCTCAAGGCACTGGGCCTCGAGCCCGCCGCCGAGATCGAGATCGAAGAGGCCGCCCCCACCCAGAAGGAGGCCGTAGACCGGCTCGTGGCCCTCAACCCCGACGCGGTGTTTCTCGCCGGGTATGAGACGGAGGGCTACGTCCTGCTGCCGGAGCTCCGCGAGGCGGGCTCGAAGGTGCCCTTCATGGCCTCCGATGGCTGCTTCCTCTACGAGTTCATCGATGGCTCGGGCCCCGCGGCCGAGGGCGCCTACGTCTCGGGGGTGACCCCCGACTCGGCCGCCGTTGTCGATGAGAAGTGGTGGAAGGAGTACCAGGAGATCGAAGCGCGCAACCCCGGAACCTATAGCGTGGCCGGGTACACGGCCATGTCGGTGCTTGCCGAGGGTGCCAAGCGTGCCCGCAGCCTCGAAGGGCCCAGAGTGGCCGACGCCATCCGCTCGCTGTCGTTCACTTCGCTGCTGGGCCCCATCTCCTACGACGAGAAGGGCGACCTGCGCCAGCAGACGATCTACATCTTCCAGGTGCAGAACGGCCGGTTCGTCCAGATCAGGCCGCGGGGGTGATGAATGACATCCAACGGGCAACTGCCCGCGTTCCTGCTCGAAGCCTGTCGGGGGACCTTTGGCGACCGTCCCGAGATGGCGATCACCGACCTCAAACCCATCAGCGACGGATGGGAGTGTGAGGTCTGGTCGTTCGACATTGAGACCCGGGAGGACGGGCGGTTGCGCCGCCGGGGCCTGATCCTGCGCATCTACCCGGGCGAAGCAGGGCCGGTCAAGGCTGCGCGCGAGTTTGCCGCTATGCGTCAGCTCCACCGGCAGGGCTACCCGGTGCCGCAGGTGTTCTGCCTCGACAGGGACGACTCAGGCAGGCCTGCCGTCATCATGGAACGCGTGGATGGGCGCCTGCTCGGACAGGTCCTGGTCAGCAGCTCTCGGGAGGAGGCGGAGCGCCTCGTCAACCGCTTCTGTCAGCTCTTTGTAGACCTGCACGGGCTCGACTGGCAGCCCTTTGTGTCCGACCCGAGTCGCTTCAGGCCGGAGGATTGCGTCAAGGGCTGGCCTGAGGAAGCCCGCGTGCTTCTCGACCGGCTCGGGGTCACTGAGGCAGCCCCCGTGCTCGACTGGCTCGCGACGGAAGCTGCCCGGGTGCGCTTGGCTTTCCCGGCGGTGACACACCTCGACTTTCATCCCTGGAACATTCTCCTGAGGCCCGATGGTGCCACCTTTGTGATCGACTGGACGCAGGCCGGCGTAACGGATTACCGCTTCGATCTGGCGTGGACCCTTCTCCTTGCCGAGGCGAGCCTAAGCCGCGAGGCCCGCGACTATATCCTCGCCGCGTACGAGCGCCTGCGGGGCGCGCCAACGGAAGACCTGGCTTTCTTCGAGGCAGCCGCGGCCGCCAAGCGGGTCCTCTCCATCTGGCTGTCCTTCCGGCTTGGTCCCGAGGCCCTCGGCATGCGGCCAGAGGCCACAAGGCTGATGGCCCAGAGCGGCTATCACCTGCGCACCGCCTATGCCTTGCTCCGGGAGCGGACGGGCCTGCGGCTGCCCGCCGTGGAGGCACTGATATCCTGATGTCCCGGCGGTTGGGAGGGCCGCCCCCGCTGTGGCCGGGTGAAAGGCCCGACCCGGCCACGGCGCCTGATCTCCCCCGGGTTGCCCCGCGCCAGTCCGGCATGGTATAATCGGCGCCCGCGGGGCCCTCCGCAGGGGCGCCCGCGAGAGGGCCTACCATGCTGACTGTGAACGTCATGCCCGTTTGGTACCTCCCTGCCTCTGGCAGCCTCCTCGTCGCACGGGGCCGCCCCTGCTACGCACTCTTCCAGTTGATGTGCGGAGGGCCAGCGTGAAGCTTGGGCAGGCCCTGGGCGTCGGCACCGACGAGGTTGTGGCCTTTGTAGGTGCAGGGGGCAAGACGGCCGCCCTCTACCGGCTTGCCGATGAGCTATGGCGCGAGGGGCAAAGGGTAATCGCGACCACGACCACCCACGTGTGGCCCCCGCCTCGCGAGGCAGGCTGGCCGGTCGTCGTGAGCGGGGCATCCGAAGAGCGAACTCGGGGTGCAGCCGAGGCCTTGAGGCAGGAGCGACGGGCCTTCGTTGCCGCCGCGGAGGGGTCCGACGGCCGGCTTATCGGGCTTCCTCCGGAGGCCGTCAAGACGCTCGTCGGGCTGGCCGACTGCATCCTGGTCGAGGCCGACGGGGCACGGGGGCGCTGGCTCAAAGCGCCGGCAGCGCACGAGCCGGCCATACCACCCGCTGCCACCCTGGTCGTGCCGGTAGTGGGCCTTGCGGCGGTCGGCCAGCCGCTCACCTCCGAGATTGCGCATCGACCCGAGCTCCTCGCCGGGCTTCTGAGGCTGTCGCCGGGCGAGGCAATCCCGGAGAGCGCGCTGGTCCATCTGTTGCTGCACCCCGAGGGTGGCCTGCGGAATGTGCCGCCCGCAGCGCGTGTGGTCCCCCTGTGCAATCAGGCCGACACGCCCGAGGGCCGCGCCACCGGGCGGAGGATCGCAGCGGCACTCCTGCAAGCCCACGGGCGGATCCGGCGCGTCGTGGTTGGCGCCGTACAGCAGGGGCCCGAGACCTGTGAGTGCTGGCAGCCGAGCGCTGTGATCGTGCTCGCCGCCGGCGGCAGCCGCCGCTATGGCCGCCTCAAGCAGTCCGAGCTGTGGCAGGGTGAGGCCCTGCTCACACGTGCGGCGGCCGCCGCGCTCTCATCCCTGGCAACCGAGGTTGTGGTCGTCCTCGGCTGCGGCGCGGAGCAGCTCCGGCCCCTCTTGCCCGATGTGCTTCCGCCGCGGCTGCAGTGCCTGGTAAACGACGAGTGGGAGGAGGGCGTCGCCAGCTCCATCCGCACCGGCCTCCGAGCCGTGGGCGACCGGGTGGCCTCGGCAGCCTTCGTCAACGCCGATCAGCCGCTCCTCGGGGCGGATGAGCTCGATGCCCTTCTTGTGCGGATGGCATCGACGGGGGCGCCCGTCGTGGTGCCGCTCTGTCGCGGTCAGCCGCGCTCGCCGGCGCTCTTCTCCCGCGAGCTCTTTCCGGAGTTGGCTGCCCTGCGGGGCGACGTCGGCGGGCGGCAGGTCAGGGACCGATACGCCGGCCGGGCCGAGTACGTGCAGCTCGACGACCCGGGGCCCTTTGAGGATGTCGACAGACCGGAGGACCTGGAGCGGCTCAAACAACTGGAGGATGGCAGACATAGACTATGACGACTCTGCGCGACTTGCGGGCTATCATCATCGACATGGACGGGGTGCTGTACCGGGGCAACACGGCCGTGCCGGGAGCCGCCGAGTTCCTCTCCTGGCTCACCGAACGGTCATTCCCCTTCCTCCTCCTCACCAACAACTCGACGCTCGACGCCCTCGCCTATGAGAGGCGGCTCGCGGCCATGGGCATCAGTGTGCCCGCCAGCCGCATCCTCACCTCGGCCTCGGCTACCGCGGACTATGTGGTGCGCAACTATGGCCCCGGTACAAGGGTTTTCATGGTCGGCGAGAGCGGCCTCGAAAGCTCGCTCCGCGAGCGCGGCCTGATCGTTACTGACGAGGACCCCGACGTGGTAGTGGTCGGTCTCGACCGTCAGCTCACCTATGCGAGGCTGCGAGACGCGACCCTCGCCATCCGGGCCGGCGCCGCCTTTATCGCCACCAATCCCGACCGAACCTTGCCGACCGAGGTCGGGCAGGTGCCGGGTGCGGGGGCCATTGTGGCAGCGCTCGTCGCCGCGACCGACGTGACCCCCAAGATCATCGGCAAGCCCGAGCCGCCGATGCTGGAGATGGCGCTCGCCCGCCTTGGGCAGCCTCGCGAGCGAACCGCAGTGCTGGGCGACCGCCTCGAGACGGACATCCTGGGCGGCCGGCGGCTGGGGCTGCCGACCATCCTGGTCCTCTCGGGCGTGACCCACGAGGCGCCGGGTCCGGGCTGCGAGGTGTGCCCGACCTGGGTCTACGACAGCGTCCGCGAGTTGCTGCTGGAGTGGCGCGCCGAGATGGTTGAAATCGCCTGAGACTTTACAGCGGACTCTGCTTGTAGTATACTTCGCCGACTGCACGGTGTTGGTGCAGAGGGAGGTCTGTACTATGCCGCTCTTTTTGGGTTACTATAATCTGCTGTACTTTATCTTCGGATTGCCCGCGCTGCTTCTCGCCCTCTATGCCCAGTACAAGGTGCACTCATCGTACAACAAGTACTCGCGCATTCCCAACTCTCGCCGCATCACCGGGTACGATGCCGCGCGTTACCTGTTGGCCGCGGGCGGGCTCGCCGGTGTAGGGATTGAGGGCACGCCGGGCGTGCTCACCGACCACTATGATCCGCGCAGCAAGATCCTGCGCCTGTCCGCCGGCGTGGCTAACTCGGGCTCGATCGCTGCTCTGGGCATCGTCGCCCACGAGGTCGGGCACGCCGCACAGGATGCCACTGACTATGTCGGGCTGCGCCTGAGGGCAGGGCTTGTACCCGTGTTGACCTTCGGCTCCTGGTTGGGACCCATCCTCTTCTTTGTCGGATACCTTCTCAACCAGTTCGACCTGGCCCTCGTCGGGGTCGGCTTCTTCGCCCTGGCCGCAGTCTTTGCCATCGTTACCCTGCCGGTGGAGCTCAACGCCAGCCGCCGCGCCCTGGAGGCGCTGCGAAACACAGGCCTGGTCGCGTCGGCGGCTGAGGAGCAGGGCGTGAGGAGCGTGCTCTCCGCTGCGGCGCTGACCTACGTCGCCGCAGTGGCGCAGGCTGTCATGTCGCTGCTCTACTATGTGTTCTTGCTGTCGGGCATGCGGCGCAGGGACTAGCCCCTGCGTACCGTCGCTTCCTCGCGGGAGGGGTCGCTCTGACCTCTGGGACCGGGTTCTCGGGCCGGATGGAGGCCTCAGGGACCCGGTCCCCCAGATGGGTACCGGCAATGGAGCAGAAAAGGGCGCTCACAGAGGTCAGTAAAGAGGAGCTTCAGGCTCTTGTGGCGGCCTGGGGCCAGCCCCGCTATCGCGCAGACCAGATCTGGCGCTGGCTTTACGTCAACCTGGCGTCGGATCCGGCCGAGATGACCAACCTGCCTCAGGAACTCCGTGCCAGACTGGCTGAGGAGTTTGTGATCAGCTCCGTCAGGCCGTTGCGCACCCTCCGCTCACAGGATGGGCGCACCGAGAAGGTGCTCCTCGCCCTTGCCGACGGCCAGACCATCGAGACGGTGCTGATGAGCTATGAGGGCCGCCAGACGGTCTGTGTCTCCAGCCAGGTCGGCTGTGCCGTCCGGTGCGCTTTCTGTGCCACAGGTGTCGGTGGCTGGCAGCGCAACCTGACCGCCGGGGAGATCGTCGATCAGGTTCTCTACTACGCCCGCCAACTCAAGCCCCTTGGCGAGACGGTCAGCAACCTGGTCTACATGGGGATGGGCGAGCCGTTCCTGAATATGGATGCCGTGCTGCGCTCGATCTCGGTCCTGAACGACCCCGCCGGCATGAACCTGGGGGCACGCCGCATCACCCTCTCGACCGTCGGTATTGTACCCGGCATCGAGCGTCTGGCTCAGGAGGCGCCTGCCGTCGGGCTGGCCGTGTCGCTACACGCGCCGACGGATGAGCTCCGCAACCAGCTCGTGCCCGTGAACCGCCGGTACCCGCTCGAGGTGCTGATCAAGGCCTGCCGCGACTATGTCCAGAAGACTCGTCGACGCGTGACCTTTGAGTATGCCATGATCGACGGCGTCAACGATGCACCGGCCCAGGCCGATGCCCTTGCCAACCTGTTGCGCGGCCTCCTGTGCCATGTGAATCTCATCCCGATGAACCCTGTGCCCGACCTGCCCTACAGGCCCTCGCCTCGCGAGCGCATCCTGGCCTTTGAGGCCAGGCTCAGGCAACGGGGCATCAAAACAACCTTGCGTCTGAGCCGGGGGGCCGACATTCAGGCGGGTTGCGGCCAACTGCGCAGCGCGCCCGTGGAGTGCCAGACCATTGTCAACGCCTAGCGCCGCACGACAGGCTCAAGAGCTTCCAACGCAGGCAGCCGGAACAGTGCAGTCCCCGCTCGCCGGGCACAGGCGGCCGATCAGGCTTGCGCCTTCAATCCTCTCGGCCGATTTCGCCCGCCTCGGCGAGCAGGTCGCAGCTGCCGAGGCCGCAGGGGCCGACCTGATCCACGTGGACGTGATGGACGGGCACTTTGTGCCCAACATCACTGTGGGGCCCATGGTGGTGCAGGCAGTGCGGCGGTCCACACGTCTGCCGGTGGACGTCCATCTAATGATCGAGCGGCCGGAAGCCTTTGTGGAGCGCTTTGCCGCGGCCGGCGCCGATCTGCTGACCGTGCATGTCGAGGCGAGCTGGCATCTCCATCGGCTCGTTGAGACGGTGCGCAGCCTGGGGAAAGGGGTGGGCGTGTCGCTGAACCCGGCAACTCCGCTGTGCTGGCTCGACGAGATTGTGACTGAGGTGGACACGGTTCTGGTGATGACGGTCGACCCGGGGTTTGGCGGGCAGGCACTGGTGGAGAGCACGCTGGACAAGATAGCCCGCCTCCGGACCATGCTGGATGAGCGGGCGCTGAATTGCGACATAGAGGTAGACGGGGGCATCAACCCCGACACGATCGGTCGCGTCGTGGCAGCCGGGGCGAACGTCCTCGTGGCCGGGGCTGCCGTCTTTGAGGCCCCGGAGGGCATCGAGAAGGCTCTCGCACGCCTCCGGTGCCTGGCAAGTGAGGCTAACCAATGAGGCCGGCTTGGATGAGAGAGCCGGCCTCGGGGTGGTGGCCCAGGGTCAGGGTCAGACCAGACCACGTGGCTGGTGCGGCCCGGCCTGACCCTCGCGCGGATCAGGCTCTAGCCCGCCTTCGCCAGCGTCCGCAGGCAGCGCGTGCAGACCTTGAGCCGAAGGAGGCGGTCGCCGCGGCGTATGGTCACGCGCTGGACGTTCACGTTCCAGCGCCGCTTGGTGTGGCGCTGGGAAAAGCTAACATTGTTCCCGAACTGTGGCCGAGCCTTGCCACAGAGGGCACATCGATGCGCCATCGTAACCCCCTCATGGTGAGCAACTGGTCATCTGGCGGTACGGAGTGCCAGCAACAAGTCTGCTATTCTACCATGAGCAAAGCGTTTGTGCAAACGGCATGGAGCGGCTACCCACCACACGAGGTGAGCGTATGGCGACCGAGAGCTACCTGGGTAAGATAGAGGTCTCCCCATTGGCCGTGGCCAGCCTGGCGAGCGAGGCGGTTCTCGGCTGTTACGGCGTGGTGGGGCTGGCGGCTGCCGGCACCCTCAGAGACGGCCTCGTAGAGATCCTGCAGCGCGACGCAACCCATCGCGGCGTCGAGGTTCGCCTGCGGGATGGGGCCATCGTCGTGGATCTCTACGTCGTGATCGAGTATGGCACTCGCATCTCCGAGGTAGCACACAATATCATGGAGACGGTCAAGTTCCGTCTCGAGCGGGCCCTCGGCAAGCCGATCAAAGAAGTGAACGTGCACGTGCAGGACCTGCGAGTGTCCAACACTTGACCGCTTGGTTATCTGGCAGGCCAGGAGGTACTCCAGCGATTGGCACCCGAACACCCCTCACCCGACAGGACGGATAGGTCCGAACACACGCCTGATCAGCGCGAGCGCGGCCAGCGCTGCACGGGGCGCACACTAAGGCTGGCGCTGCAGGCCAGCGCCCAGTGGCTCGAAGCCCATGCGGACCTGGTGAACTCTCTGAATGTGTATCCCGTACCGGACGGGGACACCGGCACCAACATGCAGCTCACCGTCCGCGCAGCGCTGGAAGAAGCAGCGCTCGTACAGGAGGACTCGGCTGGAGCGATCCTCCAGGCGATAGCGCACGGTGCGCTCATGGGGGCTCGTGGCAACTCTGGCGTCATCCTTTCGCAGATACTGCGTGGCATCGCTCGTGCTCTGGATAAGAAGGATGCCTTCGATGGCGCGGACCTTGCCCAGGCCCTCAAGGAAGGCGCGGCAACCGCCTACAAAGGTGTGCTGCGACCCGTTGAGGGCACCATGCTGACCGTGATCCGCGAGGCCGCCGAGGCCGCGGCCGAGGCTGCGGCTCAGGACGGCCACGATATCGAGAGGGTACTCAGACGGGCTACGGAGGAGGCCGAGCGCTCTCTGGCTCGCACTCCAAGCCTGCTGCCGGTGCTCAAGGAGGCCGGCGTTGTCGACGCTGGCGGCCAGGGGCTCGTGCTCCTGCTTCAGGGGGTGCAGCGCTTCCTGGCCGGGGAGGCGGTCCCGGAGGCGGGTGTGACGACGACGGAAGCGGGGAGGGTCAAAGTCGAGGTCCCTTCCGGAAGCTACGGATACGACGTGCAGTTCATCATGCGCGGCAAGGGCATGGATGTCAACGCCATCCGCGAGGCGATCTCGACCATGGGCGACTCGGTGCTTGTCGTCGGTGACGAGGAGACGATCAAGGTGCACGTACACTCCCAGCGCCCGGGCCAGATCATCGACTACGGGTGCTCGCAGGCCGTGCTCCAGGATGTCGTCATCGAGAACATGCAGCTGCAGCACGAGGCCTACGTGAACCGCATGGCTCGACCCGCTGCCCCCGCACAACCGCCGGAGGGGATCGGTATCGTCGCCGTAGTGCCGGGCGTTGGCCTGCAGCGCGTGTTCGAGAGCCTCGGCGTCAGCGCCATAGTGGCGGGCGGGCAGACCATGAACCCCAGCACCGAAGAGCTTCTCAGCGCGATTGCATCGCTGCCCAACGAGCAGGTCATCGTCCTGCCCAACAACGCCAACGTGATACTGACGGCCCAGCAGGCCAAGAGCCTCGCCGAGAGCAGGAACGACCGGACCCGACGGGTCGCCGTCGTCCCGACCAGAACGATACCGCAGGGGATCAGCGCCCTGCTTGCACTTAACTATCAGGCCGACCTCGAGGCGAACCTCCGTGCCATGGAGGAAGCTGCCCACTCCGTTCAGACGATCGAGATCACCCGCGCTGTGAGGGCCGCCCGTGTGAACGGGCTGGGGGTCGCCCAGGGCGACGTGATCGGCCTGTTGAACGATGAGCTCTGTGCGACGGGCCAGGATTGCGCGCAAGTCGCGATCAGCATCCTGGAGCGCATCCATGCCGAGAGGATGGAGGTCATCACGATTTACTATGGCGCGGACTCGGCCAGGTCCGAGGCTGATGCCTTTGCGGCGAGCATAAAGCAGCGCTTCCCGGCTCAGGATGTGGAGTTGATCGACGGTGGGCAGCCACACTACAAGTATATCGTCTCTGCAGAGTGAGCGCGAGCCGGGTGCCCAAAGGAGTATTCTAACCCATGGGGCGCACGAGTATTGTCACGGACAGCGCCTCTGGCCTGACGCCTGACGAGGCCAGCAGGTTCGGCATTCATGTGATACCGATTCACATCGAGATCGGCGGCCGCACGTACCACGAGGGCACGGATCTCTCCCTATCCGAGTTCTATCAACTGGTGAGCAGCGATACTGTCGTACCGACCACCTCGCCCCCCACGTTGCGCGAGTTCCACGACCTCTACAGACAACTCAGCCGGGAATCGGAGGAGATCATCGGCATACATCTGTCCTCGCGGCTCGGACGGACGCTCGGCGTGGCGCGGCAGGCCGCGCAGACATTCCTGGGCCGCACGCGCGTAACCCTGGTGGATTCGCGGCTCGTTGCGACGCCCCTGGCCTGGCTGGCCAAGGCTGCAGCCGAAGCGGCTGCGGCGGGCGTCGATACCCGAGAAGTCGTGCGCCTGGTGCGGGCGATGATCCCGCACATGTATGTGGCCTTTTTCGTCGAGAGCCTCGAGCAGCTGGAGCGGGTCGGGCTCGCCCCGCGCGCACCGGCGATCACCCCCGTCTCACCTTCCGTCAAACCGCTCTTGGTGATCGAGGAGGGAGAGATCGCGGTGCTCGAGCGGTCGAGAGCCAAGGGCGGAGCCGTCGAGCGGCTCTTCCAGTTCGTTGCCGAGTTCCCACGCGTGGAGCGCGTGGCCATCCTGCAGGGCAAACCCATGCCGGAGAGCCTCGAGCTTGCGACCCTCATCAATGAGCAAATGCCCGAGCAGGAGGTCGAGACCGCCTTCTATCCGGCCTCTGTGGCGACCTATGTGGGCAGCTCGGCGCTCGGAGTCGCCGTCTACGAGGGCTTGGGATGACCGGCGAAGCGCCCCACATCGTCACCGATAGCACCTCTGACCTGCCGCCCGAACTCGCCCGCCGCCTTGACATCACGGTCATTCCGTGTCAGATTCACTTTGGCAGCGAGACCTACCACGAAGGTGTGGATATCGCCCGACACGAGCTGCACCGGCGCCTGCGCAACGGCGAGCGGGCCACGACCTCCCAGCCCGCGGTAGGGGTCTTTGCCGAGACCTATCGCCGGTTGCTGCAGGACGGACAGCCGATCGTGTCCATCCACCTCGCTTCCCGGCTCAGCGGTGTGTACAGCACTGCCTGTCTGGCCGCCCGCGAGGTGGACCCGGAGCGGATCAGCGTGGTGGACACGCAGCAGGTCACGATGTGCTCCGGCTGGGTGGCCGTCCACGCTGCCGAGGCGGCCAGGGAGGGACGGTCCTGCGCTGACATCTTGCGGCTTATCGAGGACATGCTGCCGCGGCTGTGCCTCTACGCCCTGATCGATGACCTGCACTTCCTGCAGCGGAGCGGCCGCGTGACTTGGGCGAGAAGCCTGCTGGGCAATCTGCTCGCGATCAAGCCGATTGCCATCGTCAGGCAGGGAGAAGTCTCCCTTGCGGAGAAGGTGCGCTCCTTTGCCCGCGGGCTGGACCGCATCATCGCCCTGGCGACCGGGGCGGGAAGGCTGGAGCACGTGGCCATCCTCCATGCCGGCGCGCCACAGGCGGCGGCCTACCTTGAGGAGCGGCTGCAGGAGCAGGTGCCCCGCGAGCAGATGGTGCTGGGCGAAGCCGGTGTAGTCATCACGGCGCATGCCGGCCCAGGCGCCGCCGGGTTAGCCTGCCTGTACGCCGGCGACCATTGAGGCAGTCGGCCGCGGCCTCCACGGCTCTCTCTAAGGACTGTACGTTCATGAGATCGACCTTTGACAAGCTTGCCCGCATCCTCACCATGGAGCGGGAGCAGGGTTGCCCCGACCGGGTTGTGATCGGCGGGCTGGGAAAATTCCTGCCCTTCTGGATTAAGGAAGCTCAGAGCGCTGCTCAGAGCAGCGAGCTCTCAGAGCTTGTGCGCACCATCGCCACTCTGCTGGAAGGCTACGGGCAGCAGGACCGCGCAGCCCGGGCGCAGACCGTTGCCCGGGCTTTGGAGGCCCTCTCCAGGGCACAGCAGCTATCCTCATCGGCGCCTCCGGCGTCCGAGGGACCGGTTCAGGTCTCCTCGCGGCCGCCCGAGCCTCAGGGCGATGCCCAGGCCGCTCTTTCTACGAGCTCCCCGGCGGCCTCATTGGACCGGCCGGTGACCACTCTGCGGGGTGTGAGTGCTACCTACGCGAGACGACTCGAGCGCCTGAACATCCGCACCGTCCGTGACCTGCTCTTCCACCTGCCCCGGCGCTACGACGACTACTCGCGGCTCAAGCGCATCGATGAGCTTCGCTATGGCGAGGAAGTGACCCTCGTCGGCACCGTGTGGGACACCAAGACCCGCCAGGCCCGCAATGGCCTGCACATCACCACCTGCATCGTCGCCGACAACAGTGGCACGATCGAGGTCACCTGGTTCAACCAGCCCTATCTGGCCAGCCGACTCCGGCCCGGCCGCGAGATCGTGCTGAGCGGCAAGGTCGAGGAGTACCTCGGGCGGCTCACCTTCCAGTCGCCGACGTGGGAACCCCTCGAGCGTGAGCAGCTCCATACCGGTCGCCTTGTCCCGGTCTACCCACTTACCGAAGGGCTCAGCGACCGCTGGCTCCGCCGGCTCATCAAGACAACGCTGGATGGCTATGTGAGCCAGGTCGTCGACCCGCTGCCCGCATACCTCCGCAATCAGGAGAGGCTTCCGGACCTGGCGGCCGCGCTGCGCGCCGTGCACTTTCCGCGCAACCAGGAAGAGATCGCTCAGGCGCGGCGACGGCTCTGCTTCGAAGAGTTCCTTCTGGTCCAGTTGGGCGTGCTCCGCAAGCGACATGCCTGGCGTAGCCGTCACGGGATGGCCGCGCCGCCAAACCCGGCCGTTGAGCAGTTCTTCGCGGCGCTTCCCTTCCGGCTCACCGCCGCTCAGGAGCGGGCGTGGCGTCAGATCTCTGCCGATCTGGCCCAGGCCACGCCGATGAGCCGTCTGCTGCAGGGCGACGTCGGCTCGGGCAAGACGGTGGTGGCCGTTGCCGCCATGCTCCAGGTGGTCGCGAGCGGCCAGCAGGCAGCGCTCATGGCACCGACGGAGATCCTGGCCACGCAGCACTTTGACACCATCTGCCGCCTGATCGGCGAGCTGACGCTGCCGCGAGACGGTGGCAGGGAGGAGCCGGTCCGCGTCGCCTTGCTGACCGGCAGCCTGAGGGCACGGGAGAAAGCAGAGGTCCGCGAGGCCATCGCCGCGGGTGAGGTCGACATCGTGGTCGGCACCCATGCGCTGATCCAGGAAGGGGTCCAGTTCCATCAGCTGGGCCTGGTCATCGTCGACGAGCAGCACCGCTTCGGCGTGCAGCAAAGGACGAGCCTCCGCCAGAAAGGCGAGGGCGACCTGGTGCCACACCTCCTGGTGATGACGGCAACACCCATCCCGCGCACGCTGGCCCTGACCATATACGGCGACCTGGACCTCTCGGTCATAGACGAGCTGCCCCCAAACCGGCAGCGCGTGATCACTCACCTCATCGCCCCCCGAGAGCGTGAACGCGCCTATCAGTTTGTGCGAGCCCAGGTCGACAAAGGGCACCAGGCTTTCATCATCTGCCCCCTCATTGAGGAGACGGACAAGATGGAAGCCAAAGCCGCCACAGAGGAGTACGAGCGGCTCCAGGAGGAGGTCTTCCCCGACCTCCGGCTGGCGCTGTTGCACGGTCGTATGAAGGCAGACGAGAAGGACGCCATCATGGAAGCCTTCCGCAACGGCGAGTACGACGTGCTCGTGTCGACGGCCGTCGTTGAGGTCGGGATTGACGTGCCGAACGCCACGGTCATGCTGATCGAGGGTGCCAATCGCTTCGGCCTCGCCCAGTTGCACCAGTTCCGGGGGCGCGTCGGTCGGGGCGACGCCCAATCCTATTGCCTGCTCATCTCCGACTCGGCGGCGCAGGAAGCCATGGACCGTCTGGCGATAGTCGCCAGGACCCATGACGGCTTTGCGCTGGCAGAGGAAGACTTGCGCCTGCGTGGACCGGGCGAGTTCTTTGGCACACGCCAGAGCGGGTTGCCCGACCTCAAGGTGGCCACGCTATCGGACGGCCGCATCCTGGAGGACGCACGACGGGTGGCGCGCACCATCTTCGAGTCCGACCCCGATCTCGCACAGCCCGCGCATGCCGCCCTCCGGGAGAGGGTCTCGAGCTTCTGGAGCGAGGAAGCCGAGCCGAACTAGGAGGTGATGGCCATCGACATCCTGCGTCTGGTAGACAAGCTTGAGGCCCTCATCGAAAAAGGGCGCCGTATCCCGTTCTCGTCGGCTGTCATCGTCAGCGAGACGTTGTTCCTGGACATCATCGATCAGATGCGCATCTCACTACCTGAGGAGATCAAACAGGCGCGGCGCCTGCAGCAGGAGCGAGAGAAGGTCATCGCCGAGGCGCAGGAGGAGGCCGCGCGCATCATCAGCAAGGCACGGGAGGATGCGGCGCGGCTGGTTGCCGAGCACGAGCTGCGACGTCAGGCGCAGGAGGGAGCCGAGCGCATCCTGGCCGAGGCGGAGCGTCAGGCCAGAGCCATCCATCAGGGCGCCGATGACTATGCCATCGAGGTGCTCACCCGGCTGAGCGAAGAGCTGGCCGCCATACAGCGGACCGTTGCCAACGGGATCGCTGCCCTCGAGCAGCGCCGTCGCTCCGCAGACGAGCCCGGGCCTGCGCGCGGCCAGTCGGGCAGGCCCCAGGGCGGCACGGCCTAGCGAGCAAGCGAGGGGAAGCAGGCGACGAGGGCTCTTTGACACCGGCTTCGGTGACGTCTATAATCCGGGAATCGCCGCCCGGGCAGACCTTGCCGGCGGCGGTCCCTGCAAGGACACGGGCCATGAGATACAATGTTGCCCAACTGCTCAAAGCACCGGTTGGCGCCCGTCGGGAGTATGACCTCGATGAGGACATACACGATCTCGACGAGGACGTCAGGGCCACCGAGCCGCTGACAGGGCACATCAAGCTCACCCGCACCGCCAGCGGCATCCTGGCCACGGGCAGGCTGCACACAACCGTCACCATTGTGTGCCGGCGCTGCGCCGAAGAGTTCAACAGCCCGGTGGACTTTGAGCTCGAAGAGGAGTACGTACCCACGGTCGACATCCAGACGGGGGCGAGGCTCCCGACCGGCGACATCGAGGAAGCATTGCTCATCGATGCGCACCACACGCTCGACCTGAGCGAGGTCGTGCGACAGTACATCGTGTTGCACCGAGAGCAGTATCCGCTGTGCGATGAGGCATGCGCCGGGCTCTGCCCCATCTGCGGGCAGAACCTGAACGAGGGGCCCTGTGGCTGCCAGGACGCCTCAGGGGACCCGCGTTGGTCGGCCCTGCGTGAGCTGCTCGAGGGCGAAGAGTAACAGACCGCGAGCCTTCACCGCCTCGACCGGAAGGTTCCGCGGTACCAGACAGGAAAGGAACACTGAGGTAGAATGCCGGCAGTACCAAAGCGCAAGCTCTCTAAGGGACGTTCGGCTCGTCGACGGAGCCACATGGCTCTGCGGCCGGTGGACCTCGTGCCGTGCCCGGCGTGCCACGAGATGCATCGGCCCCACCACATCTGCCCCGGGTGCGGCATGTACCGGGGCCGGCAAGTAATACCGATCAAGGCCAAGTCATCGGGCGGCGGGTCGGCAGGCTAGGCAGTCGCTGCCATCGAGTGCGGCAGACGGCCGAGCGACGGCCCCCGACAACCCGGAGGTCCAATGCCCGGATACGCGGTGCTCTTCCCCGGTCAGGGGTCACAGTTTGTAGGCATGGGGCGCGATCTGTACGGCTCGTCGGCTGCAGCACGGGCCGTCTTTGACGAGGCAGATAGCCTGTGGCAGGGAGAGTTGACCCGGCTCGTGTTCGAGGGACCTGCCGACCGACTGACGGACACGGTCAACGCCCAACCGGCGCTCTATGTGACGTCGCTCGCCTGTTGGGCCGCGCTCCAGGAGGCACTGGGTAGCTCGGCTCCCGAACCCTCTGTAGCGGCGGGCCACAGCCTGGGGGAGTACGCTGCTCTCGCCGTCGCAGGGGTGTTCTCCTTCGGTACCGGACTGCAGCTCGTGAGCGAGCGCGGCCGGGCGATGAAGGCTGCCGGGGACGCCGAGCCGGGCAGCATGGCGGCCATCCTGGGGCTGGACCTCGAGACCGTCTCCGATATCTGTCGCGAGGCGGCAGCACAGAGCGGCGAGGTGGTGGTCGTTGCCAACGACAACGCGCCCGGGCAGGTTGTCATCTCGGGCAAGCCCGAAGGCGTTCGCGTGGCCGGCGACCTCGCAAAGGCGCGCGGCGCCAGGCGCGTCGTGCCGCTGGCGGTGAGCATCGCCGCCCACTCGCCGCTCATGGAGCCGGCGGTCGACCGGTTCAGACAAGCGGTGCGCCGCGCGGAACTGCATCCTCCTCGCATCCCCGTCATCGCCAACCGCGACGCTCAGCCGCTCGAGTCCGTCCCGGCGATAGTCGCCGAACTCGAGGGTCAGCTCATCACACCCGTGCGCTGGACGCCCTCGATCCGGCACATCATCAACCTGGGCATCTCCACTTTCATCGAAGTCGGCCCCAAAGACGTGCTCACCGGGCTCGTCAGGCGCATCGCCCCCGAGGCCACCTGCCTTCCGTGCGGCGACCTCGCAGGGGTGAAGCAGGCGGCGGAGCTGCTCCGGCAGATGCCCCACTCCTGAGGCGGAGGACCAAAGGTGGACCTGACTGGGAAGGCGGCTGTGGTAACCGGCGGATCCCGCGGAATCGGCAGGGCCATCTGCCTGAAGCTGGCGGCGTTGGGCGCTCAGGTGGTGGTCAACTACCGCGCCGACGCGGCGGGCGCCGAGGAGGTGGTCCGCGAGATCCGGGCTGCCGGCGGGCGCGCCGAGGCCGTGCAGGGCGACGTCCGCATCGCCTCGGACGCGGACGAGTTGATCCGCCGCGCCCTGGAGGCGTTTGGGCACATCGACATACTGGTCAACAACGCCGGCACGACGCGGGACGGGCTGCTCGTTCGCATGTCCGCCGAGGACTGGGATACGGTGCTCGACACAAACCTCAAGGGTGCGTTTCACTGCACCAGGGCGTGCCTCCGTCCCATGATGAAGCAGCGATACGGGCGCATCGTCAACATCACGTCGGTGAGCGGCATTGCCGGCAACGCCGGGCAGGCCAACTACTCTGCCGCGAAGGCAGGGCTGATCGGATTCACCAAGGCGGTAGCCAGAGAGGTGGCATCGCGCAACATCACCGTGAACGCGGTCGCTCCCGGCTTTGTGCCGAGCGCGCTGACGCGCGATCTGCCGGAAGAGCTCAAAGCCAAGGCGATTGAGGCGACGCCGCTCGGGCGCTTTGGCACGCCGGAAGAGATCGCCAACGCAGTGGCCTTCCTCGCGTCAGACGAGGCCAGCTTTATCACGGGTCAGGTCCTCTGCGTCGATGGTGGCCTGGCAATGTAGGCAGGGCCACAGCCGGGTAGCGGGGGCGCGCGACACAGCGGGGCGCGCCTCCGGAGGTGAGGCACCGAAGATGAAAGAGAAGCTGGGCACGGTACGTATCGCCCCGAGGGTGCTGGCGACGATCGCCAGATTGACCACGCTATCGGTGCCGGGAGTCAGCCGCCTTTCCCCTGCACCGGTGCGCGGCGTGGGGTCACTCTGGGGAGGGCTGGGCCCCAACGCCGGGGTTCACGTCGATGTGGTCGAGGATGCCGTCGTCATCGATGTCTATGTGGTCGCACAGCCGGATGTCAACCTCTCGGCCCTCGGCCGCGAGATTCAGGCCCGGGTCAGCCGGGCGGTGCACGACATGGTGGGCATGCCCGTTCGGGCTGTCAACGTCTACTTTCGCGACATCGAGAGGGCCAGCAGCGGGTCTTGACAGAGCCGCGGGCCGGCGAGGAGCGGGCGGGTTCCTCCTTCCGGTGTGGCAGGCAGAGCCCGCCACACGGCCTGTGGCCCGCAAGTGAAGTTTGGTCAGCCTGTAAGACTCCAGCAGGGAGACCGGCGGTGAGAGTCAGACGCCGAGCGCGAGTCGTAGCACTACAGGCGCTCTTTGAAATCGACATGACGAACCACGACCCGGAGACGGTCGTCAGTGAGCGTCTTGCGGAGAAGGAGTTGCCGCCAGAAGGCGAAGCCTTCGCTCGCGCCCTCGTCAAGGGGACGCTCGAGCATCGCGCAGAAATCGATTCGCTGATCGCACGTGTCGCTCCCGAGTGGCCCGTGGAGCAGATCGCCGGCGTAGACCGCGCCATACTGCGCCTGGCTATCTATGAGATCGTGTTCAGTGGCGAGACGTCGCCCAAAGTCGCCATCAACGAGGCGGTCGAGTTGGCCAAACTCTTCGGGAGCGATAGCTCGCGGCGCTTTGTTAACGGTGCCCTCGGTGCACTCGTAGCCCAACTCCCCTCGCTATCGATCTCGGCCGGCACCGCTCGTCGCGAAAGCTAGCGCAGCCGGACCTAGAGGAGAAGGACCTATGGAGATCTTCGGCGTGGGGCCAGCAGAGATGCTGCTGATCCTCGTGATCGCCCTCATCGTGTTTGGCCCCGGCAAACTGCCTGAGATTGGTGCGGCCATCGGCCGCGCGGTCAACGATTTCAGACGGGCCAGCCGGGCGTTGACCGCTGACCTCCAGGGTAGCGTCGAAGAGCTCCGCACCGACCTCACGCAGCCCCTGACCGACATACAGGCCGGCCTCACCGACGTCGCCAAGAGTGCCCAAACGGAGGCTGCGGCCGTACAGCGCGAGGCGAAGGCTCTCTCCGCCGAGATCAACGCCCCGCCCAAGCCACAGGCCGCGCCTAAGGCTGAGACGAAAGCTAAAGCGACCTCGCCTCTGGAGGAGGCCGAGGAGAACTGGCTGCGGCTAGGGTCAGCCGTTGACGACGAAGGGACGAGCGCAGGATGAGCACCCAGGAAGTTCCCGGCGATGTCAAGATGACGATCGTGGAGCACCTCGAGGAGCTCCGCGACCGACTCATTGTCATCGCCATCGCCCTTGTTGTCAGCACCGCCTTTAGCCTCATCTTTACCGAGCGCGTGCTTCTCGTCCTCAAGAAGCCCATGGAGGAGCACGTGCTGGTCGCCCAGGGCCCTCCCGAGGCCTTTGTCGTCTACTTCCGCGTGGCCCTCATCTGCGGCGTGGCCCTGGCGATGCCGGTGATCCTCTACGAGGCCGTCCGCTACCTGCTGCCGGCGCTGACTCCGCAGGAGAAGCGGTACCTGTACCTCCTCCTGCCGGGAGGGACGCTGTCGTTCATAGCCGGGCTCGCCTTTGCCGGGCTGGTGATGCTCCCGGCCGCCGTGCGCTTCCTGGCCAACTTTGGCCGCGACATTATCACACCGCTATGGACCATCGAGAAGTACATCGCGTTCGTCACGACCGTCATGTTCTGGGTCGGCGTCATCTTTGAGCTGCCGTTGGTCATGTTCTTCCTGGCCAAGCTCAACCTGGTCACCGCCAAGGCGCTCGGTAGATTCCGCCGGTTCTGGATCGTGCTTGCCGCTGTGATCGCGGCAGTGGTCACGCCGACGCCCGATCCGGTCAACATGGTCATCGTGATGGTGCCCCTGATCCTGCTCTACGAGGTGGGTATCCTTCTGGTGAGACTGGCCGGCAAGTAGCTGCCGGCGGCAGGAGGGTCAAGGAAGACGCCATGCCTGCCTTACGCAGCTTTGCGGACCTGCTGGCCGCCGCTCGTCGGCCGCCGACCCTATCCATCGCGATAGCCGGTGGCGAAGAGATCGAGGTGCTGGAGGCAGCCGCTGCCTGCTGCTCCCTCGGCCTCGCCCGCCCCATACTTGTGGGCGACGAGCGCCGCATCGCTGACCTCGCCCGAGCAGGCAAGGTCGACCTGAGCGGCTGTCAGATCGTACACCGTACCGGCGCCGAGGAGGTCGCCCGCGCCACCATGTACCTCGTGCGGTCGGGCCAGGCTCAGGTAGCGGTCAAAGGCTTTGTGTCGAGCACGGTCTGTCTCCACGCAGCGCTCGACCGCGAGCTGGGTCTGCGGACCGATCGGCTCGTTTCCCATGTCGGCGTCTTCCAGATACCGCACTTTGCGCGGCTGCTGTGCATCTCGGATGGGGGCGTCGTCCTGTACCCCGACGTCAACCAGAAGGTCGAGATCATCCGAAACGCCATAGACGTCGCGACCAAGCTTGGGATCGAACGTCCGAAGGTAGCCCTCCTCGCCGGTGCCAACGCGGCATCGTTGGACCGGCCGGTGACCCGTGAGATCGCCGGGCTCGTCGCCATGCGCGAGCTGTGGGACTCTCTCGGAGCGGTCGTCGATGGCCCCTTCACCCTCGACGTAGCGGTCGACCCGGAGGCCGCGGCAGCGGCCGGGAAGGGCGGGGAGGTTGCCGGCCGTGCCGAGGTCCTCGTCGGGCCGACGCTGGAGGCAACCAACACCATGTGCAAGGGCATTACCTACTTCGCGGGCGGCCAGATGGCCGGTCTGGTCGTCGGTACTCGAGCCCCGCTGGCCCTGGGCTCACGCTCTGATCCGGCGGAGACCCGGCTGGCCTGCGTGGCCATTGGTGTCCTGTTCGCAAAGGGAGAAGCGATAGCGAGCTGAGAGGAGGTTCGCCAAGAGCGCTGATAGCGGCAGAGGTGCCTCCGAGAATGCAAGGCCCCGCAGGCCTGAGCCTGCGGGGCCACCATCTGCAACACCCTGCGACGGATGACGTCGGCGAGGGCCCTAGTTCACCGGACGAATGCCGAGATAGACCTGCCCGGCCGTCAGCATGCGCAGGATCGTCTCCGGCGGCCGACGGTCGAGGCGCTCGTGCAGTTCTCGTGGCGACAGAGGCTCATTGCCATTGGCCACAAAGGTCAGAAAGATGCTATCGATGATCGGTGTGTTGGGCTTGATATAGCCCGGCTTGCTGCTGCAGCAGGTGCGCAGCGTGCTCCACAGCGCATCCTCGCGACGGACCTCGCCGGTTTGTGGGTCCACCCAGTCGACCTCGCCGAGGTCTCGGATCTCGGCATAGGCAGCCCGGCACTCCTCACACAGGGATTGCGTGAGGTAAACGCGGATATCGCGGTTCTGCTTCTGCCACCAATCGAGATCGATGTGGAACTTGGTATCAACCGTAGGACGCAGCCATCTGGCCATCGACATCTCTCCTATGGACGGCTGCCGTAGCACAGCACCCGGTCACGTATCACATCGACCCTCCGGGAGCGCGGGCGGGTCTCCATCTCCTCGGGCGTGGTGTATACCACGTCCGTCAGGCTGTCGTCAAAGGCCCAGTTTCCGTCCCCGACCGGGTCGAAGCATGCGTGTCGCGCCAGCTCGGCAAAGATGGGAACGGCTCCGCTGCGCCATACGACGTTGACCGCCGCATACAGCGCCTTGGCATGCACCAACCCTTGGCTCCCGAGCTTGGCCAGCTCCGGGAAGATCCGGAGGATCACCTGGAACAGGCTCTGGTTCTCGCGACGATACTGTCGCCGCACCTCCTCCAGGCGCTCCGGCTCAAGGGGCTCGCCGAGCAGGAGGTTGCGGTCGTAGCGGCAGGTATAGGCCCGCTTGCGGATCTCGAAGGTCAGCCGTGCGTTCTCGATGTGGGGCACCCGCACCCACTCTGAGCGCCGCGACCTCACGTCGCACTGCACGGCGATAGTGTACGGCTCCCGGGTCATCAGCAGGTCGATGGTGGCACCGGCGGGTATCTCCTCGCGCTTGTACCAGTCCGCCAATCCCCAGCCATAGCGCTCGTCGGGCAGCACCCAGCCCATCCAGCGGGTGTCGGTCCGGCTGTCAACGATATGGATCGGGATGCGCGTGTACTCGCCCGTAGGGAACAGCGCCAGCACCTCCCGGGTCAGTGGGAAGGTCCCCGCCTGCCGGTGCGGAAAGCTCACCACCACGCTGGCACGCCCCGTCTCGGCAGAGAGCACAGGCACCTCTTCGCCCGGGAGCTCATCCAGCTCGTCCATGATCTCTCTGGCGATGTCCAGCGACTCACGGTGCAGCCACTCGCCCCCGCGGGCGGCGGACTGGACGTACAGGACCTCCGGCCGGGCGACCACGGCCGGAGGCTCCAGGTTGTACAGGAACCACCGCGGCTGCTCCGGAGTGCCGACGTTGTCAAAGCGCTCGTCCCCCTCCAGTGCCAGGTTCAGGGCAAAGACCCGGGCCTGCGGCCGGGCTTCCGGGGCCAGATCGAGTTGCTGGAGAATTTCTTCGGCCGAAAGCGGGCGACCCGCCACATCGATAATGGCTTCGGCGAGGTTCAGGTAGCCGACGTGCACCTCGGGCAAGAGCCCCCGCAGGAACCACTGCTCATCCTGGGATACGAACTCGCTGTTCTGCTCCAGAGCCTGGCGCAGTGCCTGGCGCACGGTATCCCCGTAGCGCTCATACAGCTCGTCAACGGAGAGCTGCCCGTCCTCCGGTCCGGTCGCTTCTTCGTAGTCGTTGAGGATGTGCGGAGGCGCAAAATCAGCCGCAAACTCGCGCACCCCTTCCTGCCCCTCGATGGCTACGCTGATCACGGAGAACTCGCCGTAGCGCGGGTTCTGCCCCGGCCGCACGCCCACAACCTGGCCCACGAGATAGCCAAGGTGAGGGAAGTAAAGCTGCTGGCCGACGGAGTAGTGCTCCTTCGGCCTGTAGGGCACAGCCTCGCCGGGCTCGCGGGCCTGCGCCTCGCAACGACAGTGCCGGGCCATCACCTCTCTGGCCAGTTCACCCAGGGTCCGTGGCTGACCTTCCTCAAGTATCAAATCGTAGACGGCCTCGATATCCTCGGGCCGGACCTTGAAATCGCGTTTCCAGTACGCCTCGCTTTGCGTCTGTGCTATGCGCCGCACCGAGACCAAGAGCAACCTCCTCGTGGTCAGGCGTTATGTCAGACATAGCCCGTTCGTGACGCCAACGATGAGGACCACTTCGACAGGCACAGGGCAGGCAACCAAGAGGCGCTCGCCGGCCTGACCCAGGCGCAGCGAAGGAGGCAACACCACGCTTGCGCGAACAGGCTGGAAGCTGCTGAGCCCTTTGGGGCTAGCGTGAGGCTCCCACAATAAGAAGGCCCCAGCCGTGGTAGTAGCCGAAGCCTTCGTACAGGTGGGCGAAACAGGGCTCGAACCTGTGACCTCTTCCTTGTAAGGGAAGCGCTCATCCCAGCTGAGCTATTCGCCCGTGCCGCCAGCCGATAGCTGGTTGCTACATTATATGAAGTGCGTACGGACCTGTCAAACGTGCCTGCGCCATTTGACCCGCGGCGCAGGGCCTGTACAATGCGGACGCTATGGCTGATGGCCGGAGCAGGACTGGAGGATGGCGCACCCATGCCGACCATCCTCGGGGACGGGTGCAACGGTCCATGTCTGTCGTGCAGCTCTTTGAGATACTGCGCTTCCTCGGTGGCGGCGTGTGCCATCAGCTTCCTGAGCGGTCGCTCCGGCTCGGTGGCGTTACCCTGCCGCTCTGCGCACGCTGCACCGGTACCTATCTTGGGGCGCTGGGTGCAATGGCTGCTGTGGCACTTCTGCGCCGGGCCCGCGCCAGTCTCCTCCCCTCCTGGCGAGTCCTGGCCCTGTTCGGCTCCTTCTTCGTGGCCTGGGGGATAGACGGCCTCAACTCCTATCTCGCCTTCCTGGGCATGCCGCACCTGTACCAGCCGACCAACCCCTTGCGGCTGCTGACGGGGACCCTGCAGGGCCTCGCCCTGACGCTGGTGGTCTGGCCCTTTGCCGCGTATGCACTCTGGCGTGAGCCGCAGAGCAAGCGCGTGATCCGTGGACCCGAGATGGCCGTGTGTGTGCTTGCCCTGCTCGGCGTCGCGGCAGCGACCGTGCAGGGAATCTCGGTCGCGCTGGTCGCCGCCGGAGTGCTGAGCGTTCTTGGCCTCGTCGCCCTGTTCACTGTCCTCAACGCCATGGTCCTGGCCGTCCTGTTGCGTCGCGAGGGGACTCTCACGAGTCTGCGAGATGCCCTGCCGCTCGTCGGCCTGGCCCTGCTGGCCGCCCTGCTAGAGCTGGCGACATTCAGCCTGATCCGGCACTGGCTGTTGCCGTTCTAGCTGCCGACCCCGCGAAGCGATGGGACGGAAGGCGCGCAGGCGTCTGACGCCATGACACCGCCTGTTGCAGCCCGAAAGGAGTGGACATGACCGATACCATCAGAGGCAGCCTGTGCCTGGCCCTCGACTTTGGTGGCACCAAGCTGGCAGCCGGAATCGTGGACTGGCAATCCGGACGCGTGCTCCGGGAGGCACGTTGCCGCACCGGCGAGGCGAGCGGCGCCGAGGGGCAGATCGCCGACATGCTCGGGCTGGTCGACGGGCTGCTCGCGGCCATGCCGGCCGGCGAGGTGCTCAGCGGCGCCGGAGTCAGCTTTGGCGGCCCGGTCGACACCGCTTCCGGCACGGTGCTCCAGTCGCATCACGTGCCGGGCTGGGAGAACCTGCCCCTTGCCAGCCGCCTGTCCTGCCGGTTGGGGCTGCCCGTGCTGATCGAGAACGATGCCAATGCCGTTGCCCTCGGTGAGCTCTACTACGGCGCCGGCAAGGGAGTGGAAGACCTGGCCTACATCACCATCAGCACGGGGATCGGCGGGGGCGTCATCCTCGGGGGCAAGCTCTACCGCGGAAACCATGGCCTCGCCGGCGAGGTCGGGCACATGGTTGTGCGGCCGGATGGCCCGCTCTGCACCTGCGGCAACCACGGCTGCCTTGAGGCCCTTGCCTCGGGGCTCTCTATCGCCCGACGGGCACAGGAAGCCCTCGCCTCGGGTCAGAGCTCGCAGCTTCTGGCCCTCGCCGGAGGCGACGCGCAGGCCATCACTGCCGAGACCGTCTTCCGGGCGGCGCGCAGCGGCGACGGGCTTGCACAGAAGGTGGTCGCGGAGGCAGCTGCCGACCTCGGCCTTGGCATCGCCATGCTGTGCAGCATTGTCGACCCGGCCCGCGTCATCCTCGGTGGTGGGGTCGCCAAGGCGGGCGAGCAGCTCCTCGCACCGGTCAGGGAATCCTTCCGCCGCTATGCTTTCCCCATGCTGGCCGAGCGCGTCGAGATCGTCCGGGCGGCGGCCATAGACGAAGGCGGATTGCTCGGCGCGGCTGCCCTCGTCGCCCGGGCCGCGATGCCCGGTTAGGCCGCGCCCCCCGGAACCTGTAACTATTCCTTGACTTTTGGGACCATCTCATGTATCTTATGACTTGGCCCGCTAGACACCTCTGCGGCGGGCTTTTTTCTGCATTCCTTCACCAGCGAAGGAGCCATCCATGAACGACCTCGCACAGGCTGCTGCGCGTGTGATCGCCAACGTCGAGAAGGTCATTCTCGGCAAGCATCACGAGGTCTCGCTGGCCTTCACCGCCCTGCTCTGCCAGGGGCATATCCTGATCGAAGATGTGCCCGGGGTAGGCAAGACCGTCCTCGCCAAGGCGATCGCCAGGTCGGTCGGGGGCACCTTCCGCCGCATCCAGTTCACGCCGGACCTCCTCCCGAGCGACGTGACCGGCGTCTCGGTGTTTAACCAGAAGACGCGCGAGTTCGAGTTCCGCCCGGGCCCGGTCATGGCCCAGATCGTCCTCACCGACGAGATCAACCGCGCCACACCCAAGACGCAGTCGGCGCTCCTCGAGTGTATGGAGGAGCGGCAGGTCACGGTCGACGGTGTGACCTATCCGTTGCCGCGGCCTTTCCTGGTCATGGCGACGCAGAACCCGATCGAGTACGAAGGGACCTTCCCGTTGCCGGAGGCGCAGCTCGACCGGTTCCTGATGCGCATCAACCTTGGCTACCCCAGCCCAGAGGACGAGATCGCGATCCTGAACTCGCAGCAGTACGCCCATCCCCTCGAGAGCCTCGAGCAGGTTATCACCATCGAAGAGCTGCTCGCCATGCAGGAAGAGGTCAAGCAGGTACACGTGGATGACCTCATCAAGGAGTACATCATCGCGCTCGTCACCGCCTCTCGCAAGCACCCCGACGTGTATCTCGGGGCCAGCCCGCGGGGGGCGTTGGCGCTCTATAGGACCGGACGTGCCTGGGCCGCCCTCGATGGCCGCGATTATGTCATTCCCGATGACATCAAGGCTCTGGCCCAGCCGACCCTGGCACACCGGGTGATCATCAGCCCCGCGGCGCGCATCAAGAACGTGGACGCGCGCGCCGTAGTCGACGAGATACTCCGCTCGACGCCCGTCCCCGGAACGCGGGTGCGGGCGGGGCGAGCCTAGCCTGGGACGGCATGCGCCCTCTGGACCTTGTGCTGCTGCACGCACCGAGCGTCTACGACTTTCGGGAGCACTCGATCCTGTACGGACCGGTGAGCGACCTGGTACCATCGACGCCGGTCTTTGAGATGTATCCCATCGGGTTCACGACCATCGCCGAGTACCTGGAGCGACACGGCTGGCGGGTGCGGATCATCAACCTGGCGCTCCGGATGCTGCGCGACGCACGTTTCGACGCCGGGGAGCTCATCCGGCGGCTGAACCCGGCCGCCTTCGGCATCGACCTTCACTGGTTGCCCCATGCCCATGGGGCCCTGGCTATCGCCGAGCTGGTCAAGCGGGAGCACCCGCGCACCCCCGTAATCTTGGGCGGCTTTTCCTCCACTTACTACTATGAGGAACTGCTCCGCCTGCCGTATGTGGATTATGTCGTGCGGGGGGACTCGGCCGAAGAGCCCATGCGCCGGCTCATGGAGTGCATCGCCGCCGGGCGGGAGCCGGAAGGTGTGCCGAATGTGGCCTGGCGCTCGCGCGATGGCCTCGTGAGGGCCAATCCGCTGACTTACGTCCCGGCCGACCTGGATCATGTGGCGCTCGACTATGGCTTCGTGGTTCGCTCTGTCGCCACCTATCGCGACCTGCTGAGCCACGTGCCGTTTCACAATTGGCTGGACTATCCGATCACCGCGGCGCTAAGCGTCCGGGGGTGTACCAAGGGCTGCGTGACCTGCGGGGGCTCGGCCTATTCCTTTCGGCGGTGCTTTGGCCGGGCGCATCCGGCTTTCCGCAGCCCGGAGCGCCTTGCCGGCGATGTTCGCCGCATCGCGCAGTTCATCAAGGGGCCGATCTTTATCCTTGGGGACCTGCGGCAGGCGGGGGAGGAATACGCGGAGCGCTTCCTCGAGGCTGTTCAGGGCCATGCCGGCCCGGTGATCGCAGAGCTTTTTGGCCCTGCTTCGGCTGACTACCTCCGAAAGCTCAAGCAGGCCCTCCCCAACCTGACGCTGGAGGTCTCGCTCGAATCGCACGACCCGACCGTTCGACGGGCCTTTGGCAAGGACTATGGCAACGAGGCTATCGAGCAAACCCTCGCGCATGCCCTCGATGCCGGCTGCCATCGGCTGGACGTGTTCTTCATGATAGGCCTCCCTGAGCAGACGAAGGACTCGGTGCTGCAGACGGTTGACTACTGCGGCACGCTCCTTGAGAGGTTTGCGTGCCGGGCGGGGCCACGGCTCTTTCCTTTCATATCACCATTGGCACCCTTCGTGGACCCGGGCAGCGCCGCCTTTGAGGAGCCGGAGCGCTATGGCTACCGCCTGTTCTGTCGCACGCTGGAGGAGCACCGGCGGGCTCTGGTACAGCCAAGCTGGAAGTACGTCCTGAACTATGAGACGCGCTGGATGACGCGTGACGAGATAGTATCCGCCACTTACGAGGCTGGCCTCAGGCTGAACCGTCTAAAAGCCCAGTATGGCCTGGTCAGCGCGGCCCAGGCGGAGGCCACGGAAGCGCGGATCAAGATGGCGGTGGCGCTGAGCGCCGAGATCGATCGCATCATGGCCCTGCCCGCGGGGCCAGAGCGAGACCGTCAACTGCTCGCCCTCAAGCCGGCGGTAGACCAGGCCAACATGTCGACGGTGTGCGACAAGCGCGAGCTGGAGTTGCCGGTCGGCCTCGTGAAGCTGAACCTGCCCCGGGCCGCCTGCTACTTCCTGGGCAGCGAGCTCAGGCGACTGCTCACGCGCCGGCAGCCCGCGTGAGCCTGCTGCCCGCACCAAGGCACCATCGGGCTCACGCCCGAAGCACGATGGAGGAAGAAGGTGCGTAACACCCTCCTGGTCGTGCTCCTGCTCCTGGTTGCCATTGCAGAAGCGCTGGCGACCGGCAAGGCCATCTTTCACAACCTGGCCTGGTCGCTCGCCGGCCTTCTCCTCGTCTCGTATCTGTGGGCGTGGTACAATGTGAACTGGATCCAGCTTGAGCGCGAGACCCCTTCCTCCCGCAGTCAGGTCGGCAAGGTCGTCGAGGAGCGTTTCCTGCTCCATAACCGGGGTCCGCTCCCCAAGCTGTGGGTTGAGGTGCGGGATCACTCCGAGCTGCCCGAGCATCGCGCCAGTGTTGCCGTCTCATCGCTCGGCCCCGGCCGACACCGTGGTTGGACGGTGCGTACGACCTGCTGGCGGCGGGGGCGCTACCGGCTCGGGCCGATGACCATTATCAGCGGCGACCCTTTCGGCCTCTTTGTGCGCCGACAGCGAGTGACGGCCACATCGTCCATGGTAGTCTACCCGCTGATGGTCGACCTCCCCCGCTTCGGCACCCTCACCGGGGAGCTGAGCGGAGGAGGCGCGGTGCATCGGCGTACTCACTATGTGACGCCCAATGTCTGCGGTGTGCGCGACTATTACCCCGGCGATTCGTTCAACCGCATCCACTGGCTCTCTACGGCGCGCACCGGCCGGCTCATCGTCAAAGAGTTCGAGCTCGACCCCGCGGCCGACATCTGGCTCTTTCTGGACATGGAGGGCGCGGCTCACTTTGAGCGCCGCGTCGAGAGCGGACCGCCGACACAGGGGCCGCGGCTGACGGGACGGCCGCAGATGCTCGAGCCGTCGACCGAGGAGTATGCCGTGGCGGTTGCCGCGTCTCTGAGCAAGCACTTTATCGAGCACAACCGCGCCGTCGGTCTGCTCGCCTACGGCCAGCACAGAGAGATGGTGCAGCCCGAGCGCGGACAGCGCCAGTTGACCAAGATCCTCGAGACCCTTGCCGTGATTCGCGCGCAAGGGCATGTCGGCATCGGGCAGCTGCTCTCCTCCGAGGGTTCGGCCTTTGGCAGGAACGCGATGGCAGTCGTCATCACGCCTTGCATCGAGGTCGATTGGGTTGCGGTCCTGCGCGGCCTGCGCAGGCGGGGTGTCCGCGGCGCGGGCGTCATTATCGACCCCGCGAGCTTTGGCGCCCCGGTAGACGCGACACCGGTCCTCCTCGGGCTGGTAGAGGCTGGCATTCCAGCCTATCGCGTGCGAGAGGGCGAGTCGCTCGTGGCAGCACTGATGAACCCGGCTATCCCTATGTGAGGGCAAAGGTGTATCGATGACAGAGGATGGTGTCACCGAACGGGTCCGACTCTCCAGGGAGGCCAAGCTGGCCGTTCTGCTCCTTGCTGCCGGCATCGTCATCTGGCTGCTGATGCATCTGCGGCGAGTGCTTGGGCCTTTCCTGTGGGGTGCCATCATCGCCTACGTCTTTAGCCCCGCTGTCGACTGGCTCGAAGCCAGGACGCGGCTTCGCCGCATATGGGTCATCGCTCTCCTGTATCTGGTGGGACTGGCCGTTGCGGCATGGGCCGCGACCGCCTTCGTCCCCTTGGTCATCGCTCAGGCACGGGCCTTTCTGGACGAGTTGCCGCACATTCTCACCAACCTTGGCGAGGGGATCGCATCCCTGAACGAGAGGCTGCTGAACAGAGAGCTCGAGCTGTACGGGCTCAAGCTCGATCCGGCGGTGCTGGCCAACGAGGCGGTGCGCAGCCTGCAGAACCTGGTCGGCTACCTGACCCGGCAGGCGCTGCCAGCAGTCTTTTCGCTCCTCGAAGGCCTGGGGCGCATTGTCGTCTGCCTGATCGTCTCCTTCTACCTGCTGCGAAGCTGGAAGAGGCTGGGCAGTCGCATCTTCCGCCTCATCCCCCGGCCCTATCGCGGCGAGGCCGTGACCTTGCTGCGCAGCATCGATCGCGTCATCGGTGCCTATATCCGCGGGCAGCTGTTGCTGATCGCCATCATGGCCGCCGCCAACTTTGTGGCCCTTTCCATCCTCCGCGTGCGCTACGCCCTGATCATCGCCCTCATCAGCGGGGTGCTGGAGGTCGTGCCCCTCTTCGGTCCCTTCATGGCGGGAGCCATCGCCGTATCTGTGGCCCTGTTCCAGCCCGTTACCCCGTTCGGCTGGTCCAACCTCACGCTTGCACTGGCCGTAGTTGTGTCGTATACTGTGCTGCGCCAGATCGAGGATCAGATCATCGTGCCCAACCTCCTTGGCCAGATCGTCGATCTGCACCCCCTCCTGGTGCTCTTCGCACTGATCGCAGGCGGCACACTGGCCGGGTTCACAGGGCTGGTCATCTGCGTGCCGACGGCTGCCGCGCTCAAGATCATCGTAACGTATCTGTACGGCAAGATATGGGATGAGGAAGAGCCTGACAGGCCACAGGCCTCTGCCCAGGCACTTGCCGGCGTGTGGCACCAGGAGAAACAAGGTGATCATCCGACGAGCATTCCCAGAGGATCTTGAGGTCTGTGCCGAAGCCGACGCCTCGGTCGAGACGGATCACGTCTGGCAGCTTGAGGAGCGGAGCGTCGGCAACGAGCTACAGATCACGTTTCGCACCGCCCGGCTACCCCGTCCGATGCGCGTGCCCTACCCCCACGACCTGAGTCGGCTGACGGAGGAGTATGACCGGGATGAGTGCTTCCTCGTTGCCAGCCAGGGTTCAGAGATCCTCGGCTTCATAGACGTCCGTCTCGAGCCATGGGACCGCATCGGCTGGGTGCATCACCTCGTAGTGATGAGGCGGTACCGGCGCCGAGGCGTTGGGACCAGGCTGGTCCAGGCGGCAGCCGAGTGGGCACGCCGGGCCAACCTGCGCCAACTCATGCTGGAGAGCTCGACCAAGAACTACCCGGGCCTGTGCTTCTGCCAACGGCTGGGGTGCGCCTTCTGCGGCTACAATGACCGCCTGTACTCGAGCCAGGACATTGCGGTGTTCTTTGCCTACCCTTTGTGAATGGCAGGCAGGCGACGCCGGATTTGACGAATCGCGCAGATGGTGGTAGAATTGACTGTAACCAAGATCGTGCTCTTCACGTCTACCGGGGGCCAGAGCTTTCCTTTGGTCAGCCCCCAACTTCGATCCCCTCAATGTCCGTCAAGGTCTTCCCATTGGGTTTACACCCCAGCAGTTGTGCCATGGCACATTGCCGAGAGCGTGTGTGCTCGGCAGTAGAAGCTATGTTGGGTTCACCTTCTCATAGCCGCGCCCGAGTGGGGCTGAGACTCGCACTGGCTCAGGTAGCGTGAGCGGGAGTGAACTGTGAACATCGCAGAGCTTGAGGAACTGACACTAACCGACCTTCGCGAAATCGCGAGAACCCAGAACATCACAGGCTATAGCAGGCTGAAGAAACCGGACCTGATCCTTCGCCTATTGCGTGCTCAGGCGGAGGGCCAGGGGCTGATCTTCGGTGGCGGCGTGCTGGAGATCGTCCAGGATGGGATCGGCTTTCTCCGCTCCGACCACCTGTTGCCGGGGCCCGACGACGTCTATGTGTCCCAATCGCAGATCCGTCGCTTCGGGCTTCGCACCGGCGACATGGTCATCGGCCAGGTGCGGCCTCCCAAGGACACCGAAAAATACTATGGTCTGCTCCGCGTCGAGGCAGTCAACGGCCTCGACCCCGAGGCAGCCAAGCGCCGGCCGCATTTCGAGGACCTCACACCCATCTTTCCTCTCCGCCAGCTCAAGCTGGAGACAACGCCCAACATCCTGGCGACACGGCTCCTCGACATGCTCGCCCCGATCGGCCGCGGGCAGCGTGGGCTGATCGTCTCTCCGCCAAAAGCGGGCAAGACGACTGTGCTGAAGCAGATCGCCAACGGCGTTACGACCAACCATCCGGACGTGCACCTGATGGTCGTGCTCATCGGCGAGCGGCCCGAGGAAGTCACCGATATGGACCGCTCCGTCGAGGCCGAGGTGGTCAGCTCGACCTTTGACGATCCGGTCCAGGATCACGTCCGGGTCGCCGAGATGGCACTCGAGCGCGCCAAGCGGCTCGTAGAGGGCGGCCGCGACGTCGTGATCCTGCTCGACAGCATCACCCGTCTGTCGCGTGCCTACAACCTGATCGTGCCGCCCAGCGGCCGTACGCTCTCAGGCGGTATCGACCCGGCGGCCCTGTACCCTCCAAAGCGCTTCTTCGGTGCGGCGAGGAATATCGAGGAGGGTGGCAGCCTGACCATCATCGCCACCTGCCTGATCGATACCGGCAGCCGCATGGACGACGTCATCTATGAGGAGTTCAAGGGCACCGGGAACATGGAACTGCACCTCAACCGCAAGCTCGCCGAGCGGCGTGTTTTCCCCGCCTTCGACATCGAGCGCTCGGGCACCCGCCGCGAGGAGCTGCTGATCAATCCCGAGACCCTCGCCAAGGTGTGGACGCTCCGGCGCATGATCGATGCCATCGGCGGCAACGAGGCGCTGCAGCCCATGATCGAACGCCTGGCCCGCACGCGCAACAACGAAGAGTTCCTGAACAATCTCAGCAAGGACGCCGTGTAGCACCCCGGTCGAGCGCTGCCCCGGGCTGACACGCTTTGGCAGCCCGGCCGCGGCCGCGAGACCCCTGCGGCCATCTGCCTCGGCGCCTGACAAGGCAGACCCGATCGACTCGCCCGTCACCAAGGCGGACCTGCCTCGCTGCTGCGCTCCCCTGGCTCTCGCCTCAGGCGCCCTACTGCGGCTCGATGGCGGATGGGCCACCGGGCAGGGTGCACCCGGCTCCCGGTCGCCGCGTGCCCGACAGTCCTCTCAGTCGGGTCGCGGCCCATGGATGCCCGTCTAGAGGAGAGGACCAGAACCGCATATGGACCCCATACTGGGTAGAGTGAGATTGGGGAGGCTCCGGCGCCGCAGGGGCCTCCCGATCAGAGCTTGTATCCAGGCCATCCGCTGCACCCTGCGCCGTATCCCCGATGACCATCGCCTGCTCTGCCGGTGGACCACGCACCTGTCCGTTGTCGCGCTGTGGCTGATCGCCCTCGGCGGCAACCTCCTTCCGGGTCTTTGGGAGCACCGTCCTGTCGCCGTACACGCGGCTCTGACCGGCGCCGTAGCCGGCCCGCGCCAGAGCAGCTCCCGCGGAACCGGCGGCTATCTCGTCAGGGCAGCCGTCCCGCGGACCGACACGACGGGCACCGGCGACGCTCTGGCCGCTCCGACGGAGACTCCTCCCTCGGATGCCGCCCCGGGCCCAAGCGACCAGGCTGAAGCACCGGCTGGCGAGCTGGTCAAGACCTACATCGTACAGCCCGGAGACACGGTCCTCGGCCTCGCCGAGCGCTTTGGCGTCACTCCTGAGACGATCCTCTCGGCCAACAGCTCCCTCGCCGGAAACCCTGACCTGCTCCGGCTCGGCCAGGAGATCCTGATCCCGACCGCGTCCGGCGTCCTGCACGTCGTCGCCCCGGGAGACACTCTCAAAGGCATCGCCCAACGCTATCAGGCCGACGTCCAGAAGATCATCGACTTCAAGCCCAACGGGCTCGTCGAGCCGTACGTCCTCCATCCCGGCCAGAAGATCCTGGTTGTCGGCGGCGTGTGGACCGCACCGGCGACCTCAACGGCCGACGGCGCCGCCGAGACGGGCGCCACCGGCAGCTTTATCTGGCCCTGCACCGGCCGGATCAGCCAGGGGAGTTGGGCACGCCACGTGGCCATTGACCTCGCCACGCCGACGGGAACGCCCATCTTCGCGGCCGACTCTGGCACCGTCATCGAGTCGGGCTGGACCGACGTGGGCTATGGGCAGTACGTGATCATTGACCACGGCAACGGGTTCCGCACACTCTATGCGCACATGAGCAAGAGGCTGGTCTCCAAGGGGGAAAAGGTCCAGCGAGGACAGAAGATCGGTCTCGTGGGCAGCACCGGGAACTCGACCGGACCCCATCTGCACTTTGAGATCTACCGGAACGGGGTCCTGCAGAACCCGCTCAAGTACCTGCCGTAGGGGGGTGCCTGGCAGGGATCGAGCGCCGCGACGCGCGCTGCGGCAACCCTCTAGGGGGCGGCGTTGGTGCCGCCCCCTTCGGTTGAGCCTGTGGGCGTCGCAGTTGGCATCTCCTCTGGCGTCGGGGTCTCATCGGGGCCTCGTGTCGGCCTCGGCGTGCGCGTCGGTCGCGGCGTCTCGGTCGGTTCCGGAGTGTCGGTCGGCTGTGGCGTGGGAGTGAGCGTCGGCGTCTCGGTCAGCGTGGGCGTAGGAGTCGGCTCCCCGGCGACCTGCACATGCACGCGGGCCTCGCGCGAGTTACCCCTGCTGTCGAACACTAGCAGGCGCAACGTGTAGGTACCCTTCTTCAGGCGTCTCGTCTCCCACACCGCGAGCAGCCCGCCCTGCACGCCGCCGGAGTCGCGCTCCTCTATGGTCGCCCAGCCCTGAGGGTCGCTCCCTTCGCCGTACTCCACGCGGTATCGGCGCATGTCGCTCATCTGGGCGTCGCCCCAGATCTCGACCCTGCGCCCGACCTCCTGCCCCTCCTGAGGGGCAGTGATGGCCACGCGCGCCTGCCCCGTGTGCACGTCGCACCGCTCCGTAGGTGGCTGCGGTATGTTGTTGCGCTGCGCCCAGTCCGCAGCTTCAGGTGGGTAGACCTCGAATGGCTTGAGCTCAACCGCGTTGCCCGGACAGAACTCGGTCGCCAGCTTGCCGCTGACCTGGCAGATGGCGATCTTCCGGTGCACGCTGCACGTCTCATGGGGCTCAGTCCCCATGAGGAACAGTTCCTTGCGCCGTGAAGGGCAGTCCGGAGTGGGCTTCTGGCCCGAGATGGCGCACACCTCGACTTCCACGATCCCGGCCGGGCGCGGGAACGGCTGCGCCGGTTTTCCTTCGGCCTCGAGAATGGGCAGCGCCTGCTCCATGAAATCGTGCCAGATCGGCCCTGCCCCCTGCGAGCCGGGGACCCGCTGCATCTCGGAGCCATCCGAGTTGCCCACCCACACGCCGGCCACCAGGGAGGTCGTGTAGCCAATGGTCCAGGCGTCCTTGTAGTTGTTGGTCGTACCCGTCTTCGCCGCTGCCGGCTTGGAGAGCTTGAGGTAGCTCGAGGGTCCGAACATCGGCGTGCGGGCCTCATTGTCCGACAGGATGTCGGTGATCAGGTACGCGTGCCTCGGATCGAGCACCTGCCGGCCCGGGCCGGGATTGTACTCGTAGATCACCTTGCCGGTAGCATCCCTGATGCGCAGGATAGCCTGCGGCTCGCGCCACACCCCGCCGGTGGCGAAAGCGCTGTACGCTCCGGTCATCTCCAGAAGCGTCACCTCGCCACCGCCAAGCGTCAGAGATAGACCGTAGTAGGGGCTGTTCAGGCTGCGCACCCCGAGCCGCTGAGCCATCTCGACCAGCGAAGGGATGCCGATATACTGAAGCGCCTTGACCGCAGGGATGTTGTACGAGTTGGCCAGCGCCGTCCGCACCGAGACGGGGCCGTGCTCCTTGCCGTCATAGTTCGATGGCTCAAAGGGCGGGTTGGCGCCATCGGGGAACTGGGTCTTGACATCCATAATCATGGTCGCAGGCGTCCAGCCCCGCTCAAAGGCAGCCACGTAGGTGAGCGGCTTGATCGACGAGCCTGGCTGTCGTGGACTGATGGCCACGTTCACCTGGCCGTCGATCTTCTCATCGAAAAAGTCAACCGAGCCCACCATAGCCAGGATCTCGGCCGTCTGAGGATCGATGGCCACGACGGCAGCGCTGGTCACATTCTGCTTCGCCAGTTGGGAGATCTTCTCCCGCGCGACCTGCTCGGCAATGCTCTGGATGCGCAGGTCGAGGGTCGTCTCGACCTGCAGCCCGCCCCGGTAGAGGGTCTCAGCGCCATACTGCTGCTCGAGCAGCTCGCGGACGTACACCACAAAGTGCGGCGCCAGCATGTCCACGCGCCGCTTGGCCAGCCTGAGCGGCTCTGCCTTGGCAGCCTCGGCCTGTTGGGCGGTGATGTACCCGTGCTTCACCATCTTGTCGAGGACGGCGTTGCGGGCAGCAATCGCTGCATCCCGGTGCGTGTAGGGATCGTGCGCGACCGGCGCGGGCACGATGCCGACGAGCAGCGCCGATTCTGCCAGGGTCAGCTCGCTCACCGGCTTGTCAAAGTAGGTCTCGGCAGCTGCAGCCACTCCATAGGCGAGGTTGCCATAGTAGATTTCGTTCAGATATATCTCGAGGATGGTGTCTTTGTCGTACGTCCGCGTGATCTCGGCGGCGAGGACTGCCTCTTTGATCTTGCGCTTGAGCGAGACCTCCGTGCCGACAAAGAGCGTCTTGACCAGCTGCTGCGTGATGGTGCTCGCGCCCGAGACGATCTCGCCCTCTCTCAGGTTCTGGTACAGGGCACGGGCGATCGCCAGCGGGCTAAAGCCGGGGTTGCTGTAGAAGGTAGGGTCCTCTGTGGCAATGGTCGCGTTGCGCAGGTCCAGAGGGATATCCTCCAACCGCACCAGGGTGCGCCGCCCTCCGAGGGGGTCGTTGATTACGTAAAGCAGCTCCCCGTTGCGGTCGAGGATCTTCGTGCTGACGAACGATGCGGCCCGCGCCTGCAGTTCCTCAGGCGACGGGAGGGTAAGGGCCACGTAGACGTAGACGCCCAGCAAGAGAGCAACCGCAACCAGCACCAGGGCCAGCAGCCCCGACACTGAGAAGGCGAAGCCGCGCCAGAAGAGCGCCATTGCGCTCGGCTCTGGCGAGGAGACATCCTCTGACGGGTTCGGTTTCCGAACTCCTGTTGGCTCCTGTACCACGCTCAGGAAGCTCCGCTCCTTTCCCTGCCCGGCCATCGTCCTCATACGTACCAGACGCCGATCACATCGGACCGGTTCCCGGCCGGGCATCGATCGGCGCGGCATCGATTATAGACGCCGGCAGGGTGGTGTCAAACTTTCGCAATAGGCGTTTGTGGATTCTCTGGCCGACAGAGGTACCGCTCCTCGATTCGGCGGATCTTGTCCACCCGCAGGGCGTGCCTCCCGCCCTGCGCCGTCGTCGCGAGCCACACGTCGACGATCTCTTCGGCCTCCCCCTCGCCGATGACGCGGGCTCCCAGGCACAGCACGTTGGCGTCGTTGTGCGCCCTCGCCATCCGGGCCATGTACGGGGAGGTTGCTACCGCGGCCCGGATTCCCGGCACCTTGTTGGCCGCCAGGCTCATCCCTATACCGGTGCCGCAGATCAGTATCCCCGTATCGGACCGCGCCGCGCTCACCTCCTCGGCCACCTTCAGGGCATAGTCGGGATAGTCCACCGACTCTGGGCCATCGGTGCCCAGGTCGAGAACCTCATGGCCGCGCGCCCGCAGAAGCTCGACCAGGTGCCGCTTGAGTGAAACGCCCGCATGGTCACACGCTATTGCCACACGCATGATGGGATCTCCCTCCAGGGAATACAGGGGCGCGGCCGCCGGGCGCATCCGCACCACAGGAATGAGGCCGCCAACCCCTGTTACGGGAACACCTTGCCGGGGTTCAAGATGCCGTTGGGGTCAAAAACAGCCTTCAGCCGGCGCTGCAGGTCGATCAGCACCGGGTCGAGCGCCAACGGCAAATAGGCGCGGCGCGTCGCGCCGATGCCGTGCTCGCCGGTCAAGGTCCCGCCAAGGGAAAGCGCCAGCTTGTAGATCTCTGCCTGCAGCACCGGAACGACCTCCTGCCAGCGCTCATCGGAGAGATCGTCCTTGAGCGCGATCACATGCACGTTGCCATCCCCCGCATGCCCGAAGCAGACGATGCGCACCCGCTGCTCGGCCGCCAGCTCATGAACGCCGCTCACCAGCCTTGGGATCACGGCTCGCGGCACGACCACATCCTCCATGTGGCTGACGGGGCTTTCGTGCTTGAGGGCATCGATGATGACCCTTCGCCCCTCCCACAGTCGGTCGCGCGTCGGCCGGTCACGGGCTACGAGGACGTCGAGGGCACCGTTCTCGAGACAGGCATCGCCGACCAGCTCCATGTCGGCATAGGTGTCCTCCTCGCGCCGGCCGTCGAGCTGGATAAGCAGACACGCAGCCGCATCGCGCCCGGGGAGCTGCTTGCCGAGCAACCGCTCGGAAGCGAGCACACTGTCGCGCTCCATGAACTCGATCGTCGTCGGCACGATCCGCCGGGCAATGATGTCCGACACGGTGCGGATCGCCGGTTCGAACTCGGCGAACTGCGCCAGCAGGTCCACCCGGTAGGGAGGCAGCGGGAGCAGGCGCAGGGTGATCTCGGTGATGACGGCCAGCGTCCCCTCCGAGCCGATCAGGAGCTGAATGAGGCTGTAACCCGTGACGTTCTTGACGAGCTTGCCGCCCATGCGGACGATCTCGCCCGAGGGAAGCACTGCCTCCAGCCCGCAGACATAGTCCTTCGTCACCCCGTACTTGACCGCCCGTGGGCCGCCGGCGTTCTCGGCGATGTTGCCGCCGAGCCGGCAGGAGTCGAGGCTCGCCGGATCGGGCGGGTAGAACAGGCCCTCCTGCTCGACCGCACGATGGAGGTTTCCGGTGATGACGCCCGGCTCTGCAGTGACGGTCAGGTTCTCGCGGTCGATCTCGAGGATGCGGTCCATCCGCTCCAGTGAGAGGACAATCCCACCGAGGGTCGGCACGGCTCCGCCGGAGAGGCCCGTGCCCCCTGACCGCGGCGTGACGGCAATGCGCCGCTCATTCGCAAGGCGAAGGACCCTTGAGACCTCGGTGGCCGAGCCGGCCTTGACCACGACCTCGGGCATCGATCGGAGGCCCGGAGTCTCATCATGGGCGTAAGGCTCCAGAGCCTCGCTGCTCCAGAGCACGTTGGCTGCTCCCACAATCGCCACAAGCTCATCGCGGATGGCGGCGTCTACTTTCGCATACATCCCCGTCCTCCGTCCTGGCAAGAGCCCCGCCCCAACGATGCGAGGATACCACAGAATCCCGACCCCGGCAACGGCGTCCGCCCGCGGCGCGATCTGCTCCGCGAACTATTTGACATCTCCTTCCGCCAATGCCACAATGCATACTCGCCGGCAAACATCCGTTTCCGACAGAACCAGGATGGTGACGATTGGCAGCCGCGTCGATTGACACTACCAACACGGCCACAGACCCTTTCCGCTGCACGCGCTGCGGAGCCTGTCTTCCGGTGTGCCCGACCTACCGCGTGCTGGCACGAGAGACGGAATCGCCACGGGGAAGGCTTGCCCTCGCCCGGGCCTTCGCCGACGCGACCCTGCCGGCCTCGCCTCGATCCGCAGACCTCGTGTACCGCTGTGCGCTTTGCGCCGCCTGCAGCACCGCCTGCCCAACCGGCCTGGAGGTCGACGCCATCCTGCAGGGCCTGCGGACGCGCCTTGCCGCAGCCGGGTTCCTGCCCAAAGCCCTCGCGCGGCTGCAAGGCGCCATTGAGACGCGCGGCAACATCCTCGGCGAGGATCAGCAGGCCCGGGAGTTATGGATCGAGCAGCGGGGCGAAAGGGGTACGCCCGTCGCCGCCGAGACGGTCTACTTCGTGGGCTGCGTCGCCGGGCTCTTCCCCTCGAGCTATGCCGTTCCGCAACAGACGCTGCACCTCCTGGAGGCGGCCGGCCATCCCGTTACGGTCCTTGGCGGCAGGGAGTGGTGCTGCGGCTACCCGCTCGTCCTCAACGGCTGCGCCGATGCCCTCCCGGCCATCGCCCGGGACCTCGTCAGCCGTATCGTCGCCCTTGGGGCCCGGAGGGTCGTGACCTCGTGCCCCTCCTGCTACCACACCTGGCGCCACATCTACCCGGCTCTGGTGCCCGGGATGCCGCTCGAGGTCCTGCATGCCAGCGAGCTGCTGCTGCGCTTGCTCCAGAGCAGAGCGTTGCAGGTGCAGCCCCTCGCGGAGCAGGTCGTGACCTATCATGACCCGTGCGATCTCGGCCGCCGGTCCGGCCTCTATGACCCGCCCCGCGAGCTGATCCGCGCGATCCCCAGACTGCGCCTTGTGGAGATGCGCGACCGGCGCGAGGCTGCCCTCTGCTGCGGTGGAGGTGGCAACCTGGAGACGACGGCCCCGAGCCTCGTGGAGGAAGCGGCCGCCCGGCGGCTGCAGCAGGCCCTCGAGACGGGGGCCACGACCCTGGTGACGGCGTGCCCGCAATGCCGCCGCACCCTTTCGGGGGCGGCACGCCGCAGTAAGGCGCGGCTGCGCGTTTGGGATGTAAGCGAACTCCTTGGCAAGGCGGTGAGCGAATGAGCCTGCCCGAGTCGACCCTCAAGGCCCTGACCGAGATTGTCGGCAGCGATTGGGTGCTGACGACGCCCGAAGACCTGCTCTGCTACTCCTACGACGGCACGTTTCATGAGGGCCGGCCGGATGTCGCCGTGCTGCCGGGGAGCGTGGATGAGGTTTCGGCAGTCCTGCGCCTCGCGCATCGGGAGGGCATTCCCGTCATCCCTCGCGGCATGGGCAGCGGACTCGCCGCGGCCAGCATACCCTTCGAGGGCGGCATCGCTCTGACCCTCACCCGGCTCAATCGGATCCTCGAGATCGACCCGGTTGACATGGTCGCCATCGTGGAGGCAGGGGTCATCACCGGCGACCTGCAGCAGGCCGTCGAGGCGCGGGGCCTTTTCTACCCGCCCGACCCCTCCAGCCTGAAGCACTGCACCATCGGCGGCAACGTTGCCTGCAACGCCGGAGGCCCGCGGTGCCTCAAGTATGGCGTGACCCGCGACTATGTGCTCGCCCTGCAGGCGGTGCTCGCCGATGGGCGGGTTGTGCGCTTGGGTGCGCGCACCGCCAAGAACGCCACCGGCTACAGCCTGGTGCATCTCTTCGTTGGCTCCGAGGGGACGCTGGGGGTCGTCACCGAGGTAACGCTGCGCCTGTTGCCCCTGCCGCGAGCGGTGCAAACGGTGCTCGCCGAGTTCCCGCGCCTCTCCGATGCCTGTGAGGCGGTCACTGCCGTGTTGCAGGCCGGGGTGCGCCCTGCGACCCTCGAGCTGATGGATGAGACGGCGATCCGCTGCGTGGAGGAATACCTCCACCTCGGGCTGCCCCTTGACGTGGAGGCGATCCTGCTGGCCGAGTGCGACGGGGAAGCAGCCCAAGTGGCAGAGGAAGCCCGCAACGTGGCCGCGCTCTGTCGCGAGCACCATGCCTCGCAGGTGCGCACGGCCCAGTCGCCTAAGGACCGCGACGACCTCTGGCGTGCCCGTCGGGCGATATCAGGTTCCCTCTCGCGGCAGCGTCCGAACAAGCTGGGCGAGGACATTGTGGTGCCCCGACACGCCATCCCGGCGATGGTCGGGCGGCTCAAAGAGATCGGCCGGCGCCACGACCTGCCCATCGTGATCTTTGGCCACGCCGGCGACGGAAACCTGCACCCCAACATCCTCTTCGACCGGCGTAACCCGGACGAGTGGGCGCGAGTTCAGGAGGCGAGTGCGGCCATCTTTGCCGCAGCAGTAGAGCTCGGCGGCACTCTCTCGGGCGAGCACGGGGTGGGCGTCCTCAAGCGCGAGTTCCTGCCGCTCGCCGTTGACCCCGCAGCCATCGAGGCCATGCGCGCCATCAAGCGCGCCCTAGACCCCAGCGGCATCCTCAATCCCGGCAAGATCGTGTCCTGAGAACGGCTGCCTCGGCTGCCTGTCAGTGGCCGGCGTATCGCCTCTGCCACAGGTCACGGTCATACGGTGCGCGCCGGCCGGGGCATCTCTCGCGCGGGCAGAGCTGGCAGCTCTGAAAGCCTGTCTCGGTCGGGAAGCGAAGTCCGGAGACGGACTTGATCGGCACCATCAAGTAGCTGTCCGTCAGCTCGACGCCTATGGTCTCGAGGGGGTTGCCGACCAGCGCAAAGAGCTGCCGCTGCTGGCTCATCGGCCAGTCCTCGAGGGAGCCGGGATTCATGTCCGAGGTCGGTCCCGGCTGCAGACGGTGCTCGAGGTCCTTTCCCATCGCCGCCATGGCGCAGCGCAGGGCCTCTTCCTTGATGGCGGAGGCCCAAAAGCTTTCCAGCATGTCTGTGATAGAGCGGGACCATTCCTCCAGCTCTCGGCCACAGGTAGCGACGTAGGGAAAGACGCGGTGGGCGCCATCGAGGTTGACCCGGAGGACACGGCTGGTCAGCCGGACCCCGTCTGCAATCACATAGTCGTCGCCCTTCTCGTCGATGTAGGCGACTCCGTACATGGCCTTGGGTCGGGCGATGGCCCCCGCCTCCTGGGCCATCTGCCTGACCCGCTCGGCGTCTGGGCTGCCCTCCTCAAGGTGCAGCCTCTCCAGGAGGCCCGGCAGGTCCAACTCGAAGGGGATATCCTTCAGAACGACAGGCTCCACAGTCCCGCTCCTCAGTTTCCGACGAGAGAGCGCCAGCGGCTCTCTCCCCAATTCGCCTTTCGGCCTGATTGTAAGGCAATCGCTGCGACTCGCCAAAGCCGCCACCCGCCCCGAATGCTGATGCACCGGACGATCATCCGGCGTGCATCCCAGATGCGTCACCGCCTGGGCTGCAGCCGGGTGT